>Ga0228711_1000063_pt1 | contig 77345 bp, 54 predicted proteins | sample MedpolnodulmetaG_2_FD_177996 | JGI IMG/M metagenome (GOLD analysis project Ga0228711, IMG submission 177996) | Root nodule microbial communities from Medicago polymorpha collected in Santa Monica, California, United States - brown nodules | ecosystem: Host-associated > Plants > Roots > Nodule...
CAGAAGAGCAAGAAGCATGGAAAAGTACAAAACTGCACCATCACAAGCTGATAATAGGAAGGGTTAATAGGTCTTTACCCCCTGTAATATAGGTCATTTCCGGTTTTCTCCCTGTAATTTTTTTTTATTTACCCCCTGTAAAACTTTTTTGTTTTGATTTACCCCCTAATAGGTCAAACAAAAACGAAAATTTCTTGGAAAAGAAAAACAAAATTGGTTTTTGTTTGGCCTATTAGGGGGGTAAATCAAAACAAATTTTTTTTACAGGGGGTTAAATCAAAAAAATTATTTTACAGGGGGAAAACCGAAAAATGACCTATATTATAGGGGGTAAAGACCTATTAACCCTAATAGGAAATAGTCCGGAGACACTTACATTTGCTTGAAATAATCCTTACAAGAAACTTTCAATGTTGAGTTCTACAAAGGAGCAGGGATCAGGAATGTCGAAGTTGTTTAATACCTGAAAGAATACACAACAAGAAGAATAATTTGTTTTAGATGTATGACTCCAAGTATATATAGAGACATTTATTGCAAGAGAGATACAGTCTACTCCACAGGAAAATTGCATACTTAAGACTCCATTCTGCAGATGTCCTTTTTGTAATCATTTTAACTCAAAAATAATTCAATTGCTTATGACTTGATTCAATAAAATGTGTGATTACCAGAATATTCATAACAAGCGGGAATGCAAAATTATGTACCAAACAATTGGCCAATATTAAATCAAGATGACACAATTTCAGTGATCCCAAGTACCTCCGGATGAACAATGCCAAAAGTCCCAACTTGCTTTCCGTTGTAAATAATTCTGGCTTGTCTACCAGCAAGAAACTCGGGCTCCTTCAATAAGCAGTTGTGTTCATAAATTAGTAGTCAGAAGCAGAATAAGTTTTCCTAACAAAAAAACAGGAAAAGTAAAACCAGTGGGGTCCTGTGTAGTAATATGCACTTACATCTGACCGCTCAATATAATACCCTGATTTATCGCCAGGTGAAACAAAGGTAATCCCATTCTTTTCCATTACTTTGTCCACCAATCCATGAATTATCTACATATATTATCATCATTGATAAATTTGAGTATAATGATCCAATCAAGTAGAGACACTAATGTATTCAACGAGCACAAAACCAAATAAATTGCATCAAGTCATTACTGAATATACCTCAAATCCTGCATTAGCACCACAATAAAGTGCAGCAAGTTGGCGGAGATTTTTTGCACCAACATCATTGTCATCCAAAATAGCTATATCACCCACTTCAAAAATCTGAACCAAAAGTTAAAGAAATATATTCATATAAGCTTGCAACATAGTTGGGGGAAAATGATACCAAAAGTTTAAGAAATATATTCATACAAGCTTACAACATAGTTGGCAGAAAATGATAAATTGAATTATCTACTGCAGAGGTAGAGTTGATCAATTTTGTCTGACTGAATTTTAAATCTTTCAGATTGCTTATGTTAATGTATTATCGAGTCAATTTCAGAAATAAAGGCAATTTAACATGAATCAAATTCAACTGGTTATGTAATTGACAGCAGACTTGCCATGTAATGTACTAATATCACAATCTTTTTAAAAAGAAAAAGTTGGCACTGGCCAACAATTAGTATGTACACGCCAAAAATATATATTGGACAAAAATATTGGATACCAAAAGGACGATAAACATTTTTTGTTGTAGCACTATTCAAATTCAAATTTACAAATTTGATTATGACATGGGCGGTTCGAGAACAGGGAGACTACTAATCAATATGGGTATGGAGATAACATAGTCAATAGCCGAATGCATGTCCAAACATGGGGGAACACATACAACCATTTTTAGTGTTTTTGGAAGCGGAAGTCTCTCTAAAACGACTGACTGAATAAAGATTGAAGAGAAAATGGCTCCTGAAATCAAGGGACATAGCATTGGAATACATAGGCAGTTTTGCAGCCTCAACTATATATTTGCATCCGGAGATAACAGAACTGAAGGAAGTGTCCAGACCATCACACCTTAAAACCATCTGAAATCCAGTTATTTTAACATTTTTTTTAGTCAGTTACAGTTTTTGCCAACCAGCTTACCACTTTCTTTACTACTTTCCTGTTTAACACAACTTTACAAGTCATTTAATGCTGCTTTCTTTGATTCGATGCTTAAATTCAGGAATCTAACAAGGTTAATTTCTCCAATGAATACATGATTCATAAATATTACAATGAAAGGACATAACTAATATAAAAGATCGTATATAATTAAGTATCAATAAAACAGAATATTTATGGTAGTATCCCCTTTCATAGAATAAAATTACTGCAAAGGATCATATGATAAAAATATCAATGACGACAACGTAGAAGTTTAAGTTTTACCTTTATGGGCTTTGGGTGGTCCTTGTTGTGAGCAACAGTTTTCAAAATGCCAGGCATAAGACTAGTCCGGACAGCCTGAATATAATAAAGATACAAAAATCAAATTAAAGCAAAAAAAAAAACTTAAGTACCAAAATCAATTTTATATTGAGGAAAAACCACTAAATAAATCAAAATAAAATGTCCCACCATATGCTCAAAACGACTTTTAAAAGCATGCTAAACATAAAAGCAAAGGAATAGATTACATTATCACCAGATAGGATGGAATGCATTTTAGGTGCTGAGCAAATAGTGGGAAGAATACAAATCATCAACATAATGGGCCCAACAATGCCAGATCAACAAAAATGTATATAATGCACCCTAACTGTTTTACTATAGTTATGTCCATTCAAGTATGCAACTGGTTCAACTTCAACATTTATTTCCATGTAAATTTACTGCTACTGAGCAGACTGCAGGTAAAATATAGGTGTTTGATCCAGTTGAGTATGTGAACTTCATTTAATCCAATACATGTGGGAGCATAACCCATGCAGCAGCAAAAATATAAACCAATACAGGAAAGTGTATGAACCTCGAAGTCTGAAGACCTAGGGTTTCCAATGATAACCGCCTTGGATTTGTCATCTTTGCGGTTTAGCATGGAAAAGTTTTCTTTTTTAGAGCAGAGTATAAAAGTCAAAACCTCCGTGAACCCAATCATTGCAACCTGAAAAGAATTTGGAAATAAAAGGATTCAGGTTAACTAGGCATTACAAATAATTAACAATATCATTTATGAATATTCCATGTAGTAATTTATCATGTTGCACTTGGTTTTAACATAGACAATAAACTGATTGGCGTAATTTAAGGAAAATCAAAAGCATGAAACTTAATCTGCTTCAATCAAAGAAGTCATAAATTCTGTAGTTTTGTTCTATACCTCTTTTCTGATAAGATCGCTCAGTTCATTCAGAGGAAGTAGTGTCAAGGAAGCAGCTAATCTCTTTGACCCCTTATTATCAACTATTGCTTGATCCTTGATAGCATTGAATCCATAAGCTATTGCAACATCCTGCAGATAACAGAACCAAAGAGGGATGTCTAGTCAGTAAAACATATATGTAATAAATTCAATATACACCTGTGAATGGTCATTCACTAACATACCTCCATAACATCACATGGATGAAGAACATCACTTCTAGTAGGAGGTACAGATACAATAAAGTTGCACTGTTTATTGTCAGATGTAGATTGCTTGGCGTGCAATTGCATCCGGTTTAAGAACTTGGTAACCTGAAGAAATTGTGAAAAATTATGGAACATGAATGAGTAATGACAATGTTCATTTCAGTTTCTATCAGAAAACATAAGCATTGAATCTTACATTAGAGACATTGCACTGTAAAAAGTCTAACAAAATATAACTTATGGTAAACATGAAAGGAACATCTGAAGAACTCAACCATAGAAGTAAAAAAAATAAAAAAAACATAGTGACCTTGTAATATTTACAAATCTTTAAAAAAAAAAAATTAATCAAGCTGTAAATTAAAATCTGGAAAGAACAGCAGCAGAAAACTATTTTAAAAAAAATAATAATAATGACGGTATAATATGAAATGAAGAAAGATTAATCGGATAAAGAAAGTGATACACACGCTACTGTGTGCAAATCCCAAAAAAAAATTAATACTCGCTAATAAGGATATCAGCGATTATCCAACAATTACTTCAAAATATAAAATTAAGTACAATAAGTATAATTGACTATTGTAAAAAATAATTTATAAAGGAAAATATCAAGTGATGCCTCGAGCCTAATTAATGCTGATAGAAAGCTTATAACCAGTCTATATTCAGGAACACATTTCTCCTTAAATTTTGCATTAGCAAGAAATTGGAAATAATTACCTCTTCTGCCTCCAATGATACTCCAATCAATCCAGTAATGTAAGATAGAGAAACTTCCATATTGTAGACAGATAAATCAGGGTATATGTGAGATTTTCCATCAGAAGAAATCACTTCAACTGGTTCAATGACAAACTTATTTGTACAATATTCCGCGAAGGCTGTTACCTAAGAAAACAAAGAATAGTTTGTCGTAATCCAAAATATTGCAACACCATGAAAATGCAGACAAAAAAGTCAGCAAAATTCACTGCTATACCATTGTATTTAAAACAATCTTCGCCTTTGTCAGATCAGTAGCGGTGCATTCAATAAATACGTTCTTTGTCTCCAGAGTGATGGCCGAATGTGCACCATTGATAATTGGGGGTAAAGATAAAACAGTTCTGTCAAAAAATCATAGCAAATCAATAACTGACTTCAACAACAGCATATGCGAAGCAACATTAGTGAAAATTAAAGACCAAGTGCCAAAATTATCTGTTTGGAAGAAAGTGCAATTAACAGAAAATAAAGTAGGAGCTATAAGCACTTCACTTTTTCGTTGAAGAAATTTATTATGCCTTTACAAAACATACAAAGAGTATATTATATGCTTTAAATATGTAATATTTCAAAGTTTATGAATTAGAATTTCAACAGATAGGGTGTCTTGTGATAGAGACATTTTATTTGAAAGAGGAGAAATAATAAAACTAGTGGAAGACGAGGATTCCCACTAACTAAAACTTTAAAACAAATGAGACAAATTGGTCCAATCCTAAGGCACTAACTGTGCAAGCAAGGCTTCATATTAAAGGTAAATCCATGAAGTTGTATACAAGTATTGAAGCATCTGCTTTCATACTGATACAAGTAACCCAATCACCTATGAATTTTCAATGAAAAATCTCAAAGCGTGAAATCAACCCCCCGTACACATCAACAAAAAGTACAACCAAAAACAGACAGTACCCTGGGCCTTTTAGACAATAGACAGATTTGAGTCAACACCATGACAAGCAAGACCAAAACTAAAATATAAAATAAAAACATGTGACCAACAGCAATAGGATGCTCTGGTTTTAGGAACTTAAATACTTCGATTAAAGTTAATTTGTTCTGAAAAATATTTAAAAGTTAAGTATATAGAATTTTAGAATCATTGGCATAATATTTTTTTATCAGAAATTAAAAAAATTGAACATGTTTGAAAATAAAATTATCTTAATTACAATACCAGAAATCTTTCCATTATATTGTGTCATACATCCTGATTATTTTTTAACACAGTAAAATAGAATCATAAAGAGCATTTTCACACCCTTTTTTTTTGTAACATCCATCCTCAGTTTAACTATTTGTTTAGTGTAATGTAAATTAGCATGCATTCCCATCCATACGTTAAAATGATAATACCAATGATAATTATAATATGCATATATACAAACAAAGCTGTGATAGTATTACCAAGATGAGAGCTAAAAGATTTCAAAGTTTTGCAAATTTAAATATGAGGATATACAATTACAATATAATACCTCTTGCTATCATATATAACAGGATAAACGGGAGAGTCCTCAATTATATGCAAGAATTTCTTCAGTTTCAAATCTGACTGTCAAAATTTAATCAAAAACGTATTCAGAAACATCTCAAAGGAAGCATGTTCAAACAGAAAAATAGAATAAATGAAAACCTTGTTGGGCGGACTTAAATGACTCATAAGCCTACTCGTGCTAGGTTCATAACAACTTATAAAAATATAATGCAACGAAACAATATTCAAAAACTCACTTTGTAGAACTCCATGAGCTCATCAGCCCTGAAGCTCCTTTCCTGCCATGCCAAAGAACAGAGGGAGGAAAATCATTAAAAATTTGATTTGCAGCTTGATTAATAAATTCATAGACCAATAAATATTTTTATCTTTTGAGTATTACACAATGGAGTATAAGTCAAAACATGTGCTTTTGCATCAAAGGATGCTATAGTAATATGTGATTTCAAACATATTCTTTCATAGAAACTGAATGATCTGAATAAAAGTTACCTGTTTTAGTGGCGTAAAGTTAATACTCGAAGGTGGTAAAGCCTGAAAGAAAAACAAGAGAAAAATCAATATGCTGATGACCTAGAGAACCAGATATAATCAAATCAGTAATAAAATGGCAATTGATTATTGAGATCTCTCTAGGTTAAACTGCCATGAAAATTTATATACAGGGCTTAGGTCTATACTAAATCAAGCAGCAGTACACAGTACATTATTGTCTATCAAAATCTTAAATTTGATCAGTTTTCTATCCACAATGCATATAACTTTCATGCTGTAGAGTTTGAAAGAAATAAACCTCATAGGTAAAAGGACCCTCCAGTTTATCCAGATCATGAGTGCCAATGGCAACAAGGGTTCTTCGCCTGAAAAAGATTGAAAAGAAATTAATTGAAAATTCATTCTTAAAGTGCGGTGATATTGGATTACATAAACGACATAAAAAAAATTGCTGAATAAAAAGGGAACCTAATTTGGAAAGAAAACTGCATAAATTGGAAATAAAAAGAATCCAAAAGCCACCGACCGACAAAAAGAGGTTTCCAATTTTTCCATAAAAAAATAAAGTTGCAAGAGATTACGAAAAGAATAATGAAATAATATACAATATAAACAAATCTGAACTCGGAGTACGGGGGGTAACTGTTTATGTTCTAAAAAATCATGTACGATGTCAAGAGCTCAATCAGGAGAAGATAAAAAAAAAGGGGCACACGTGACAGCATTCAAACTCACAAGGCTATTCTGGTTTGAAGAAATCCAGAGAGAATGCGAGACAGAAAGGTAGAAACAAAATTTAGAGATAGATTTGTGATACAGAAAATAAACAAAACATATGAAGTCTGCTAAACTATGTATTGTACACAGCTACAACAGCTTGTTTTGCAAGCTATTCATTCCACAGAAACTTACAAGTTACAACTGCAGTAACACTACAAAATTATCCTTTGATGAAGTCTGTTACAGCAGTACAACTGACAAAAGATAACTATAGAATATCTAAGTAAATAGATAAGAGCACGTGCATCATTGATTTGAGAAACAGGTAGTGTGCAGCTCAAAATAAAATAGGCAGCAATTCAAATCACATTACCTACAAATATTTTGGTGCAATTTGTCCTGGAGGTCAATGAAGCTGTTGTATCTCGCTTTATCAAAAGTTAAACCTCTTAGTACGGCACAAACAATATGTGGACGAATCAGAGATGTCTGCAATGAGAAGAAAAAAACAATTAATTATCCACTTAGCAAAGGCTCGTACTGAAAAATTGTGTATGTATAGCACACCCACCTCTGGCTTCACATGCATTTTAAGCATTGCATCCTTGTTAATGTCAGACAATTTGTAAGTAGGGATTTCCTGGAACCCACAGAAAACTCGGAGGGCTTGAGCCAATCCTTCGAGGCAAAGTAGATCATATCTAAGCAAAAAGTAAAGAGAAATTCAGCAAGACTTGTTAATTTAAAGAAAACAACACTGTTTTCTACGTATGATTTCGAAAGGATAACAAAGTATGATGCTGCGCTTCAAATGGTTATATAATTAAATAACTTTCCAATTGCTATTAGAAAACCATGTGCGACATAAATCAACATGATGAGTATTTATTTATATTTCAACTTTCCAACAACAGAGAAACACTGCTGCATTAATTCCAATTTAACGATCAAGTTTGAATTTTTTTGTCAATCTCCATTGATGTACTCAATCAAAGCTTATTTCAAATGCAACTAAGAGTATGAATCACATATCAAAGAAGAAAATTAAGAGGGGAACCAAAAAAATGTTAAACTGGATACATGGCTAATAAAACCATATTAAACAAATGAATGAGAACCTCTGTATCACCAACACTTATGATCGAAGGCGTGTCAGTGCTAGACACCGACATGTGGTTGCATACAATTAAATCATTTTTCAATAATTATTGGTGTCAAGTCGTGTCATGTCCAGTATCATAAACACGTTTTGTTATTAACATTTGCAGCATAAGCATAAAAGATATGATAGGGTTACCTATTAGCAGGAATTTCAATTTTGTAGATAACTTCTTCATCCTCATCAGCTTCTTCTTCCAAATGCTTTTCTTTTCTAACAATTGCTTTTTCTGTAGTCTAATGTACAATCACAATCAGATTATGACAATGTTGATTATTACTATTAAAAAACACTGATTAAAAGAATACTTACAACGTCGTCAAGCTCGATCCCAAAACTGAAACATAGGTCTTCAAATTCCTCTTGTGCTGAACATAATTCAAAAAAAGGAAAACCCAGTGAGATAATCTTACACATGAAAAATTATGATTGAGATTTATTGATATGAATAATGGAAGCTTACTGTAAGTTTTTCCTAGAGCCGCAAACAGACGGTCCCGCCCTACACTGACGGTAGGCATGTTGTTCTGATAAGTGCGTTTGTGTGAAGCTGAAGCTGAAACTTTAACTTCGCCGTGCGTTTGAGGTGGTTTCCAACGCGGAAACAGCTTATGCGATGAAATAAGTTGGCTAAACCCGACGGAAGCTTTGTGTTAGGTTTTTATATGGGCCGTTTACTTTTCCTACCCTATGACTTTCCTCGCGCGCCCTATTTTTTCTCCAAAATACCCTCGTTCGGATTATAGAATCCGAAACCATTCCGGAATATTAATTCCGGATTTATTCGTGGATTTTGACACTTCATCCACCCTGATGGATGATGATGCCAGTTATGAATAGATGGATCCGGATTATGTAATCCGAAAGTTGTAGATAACTTCCGGATTATATAATCCGAAAAGTGTAAATCACCCTGTTGAAAGTCAACAAAAGGGGGTGGTGTATGATGTTTCTGGATTATATAATTCGGAAAGTGATAAACTTGTCCGGATTATATAATCCGGACTACATAGTACAGAGGCAGAAGTCATATGTTTTCGTTGAACCTTTGTTTTGGTGCATTAGCTTGCTTCTAAATAGACATACCATGTCGGTTACCATATGTTCTAACAGTAAATTCAATTTATAACGTAACAATTATCAACACAACATAATTTTCAAACATAACATTAATCAAATATAATCAAAAATTATCCAACATTACATAAAATTAAAAATTATTCAAATGTTACATCACTAAAAATTATCCAAGATGTTCAAACATAACATAATAAAAATCAACTCCTAATAACTACACCAGTACTACCGCCACCTCTGCACCACCCCTGCCACCACCTCTGGCACCCCTGCCACCCTTAGTAGCTCCCTGACGATGGTAAATTTTTCCATCATGCACCACTTTCAACGCATCCTCCAAATGATGTCATTCCTCAGTCCCTTTCGGCACCAGACCACTTCTCATCACAGCATAGATGTGGTCTCTTATGTTGCGCATCCTTCTACTAAGCTGTAAGTAAGCAAGGTCTCCATCCTCCTGAGCAGCTCGCGCATCATGGACCTCACGCTCCAGTGGCCTCGGCACCGGTACCGACATGTCAAGAAGAACCATGCGTGGATAGGAATGGCGATAAAATCAATCGATGTATCCATCTACTGCCTCCACATCATGAATTGCACGCTCTCCCAACTGCTGAGGTGTCAGCGCATAATTAAGTGCATACCAAAAGTGGTTTGTGATCTCCGCCAAATTAACATCAGGAGGTGCATTCTCAACGGGATGTCTCAGTATGGTCTGAACCCTCCCAAACTGACGAAGCACCCTCTCTGGCAGATATCTCACCATGCGGTCTCCGTATCTCAACCATCTAAAGTAAAGGTTGACATGCTCAAACCAGCGTGCCGCATGGTGGTCTCCATATGGGGCCATGACAATCCTCGTCAAATCCAGCGCATCCATATGGTTTCTGTAGTTGTCCACTGTGTCTAAACCAGACAGTGGTAAAAAAAGCATCGTGCATGGATCCTGATTCTCTATATATCCTGCCCATACATTTTTGCTTCCCATACCTTGAAAGTGTTGAAACACCCGAGCCTGCACCAAAGACAACCACGTGTAAATATACAAACTATAAACACTTACATTTAAAACATAAAACATAATTTTTATTTTATACCTGCAACAAAGTCAGGTAACCTGCCACCTGACTGCAGTTCCAATGTGCAGCATTGTTGAGCTCCCTATACAAGTGAGCTAGTGCCGCAGCTCCCCATGAATAACCAGCAACAAGATCAAGGTCTCTAAAGTACCTCAGGACTACACAACATCCACAGCCCACTGGCTCTTGTCAGTGAAGATCGTGATCCCCACCAAGTATAGCAAATATATGCGGACAGCCTGGTCCCGCAACCTCTGCACCTCCTGAGTCACACCATACTCGGTTTCCAAATCCCTCTGCTCCTTCAAACGCTCCTTGAAAATCCTCTTCAAGTAGCCAAATCGGCAATGTGCACCTTTGGTCTTTTCGACCTCTTTAAGAGCATCACCCGTACTATACCCCAAGTACGTCTCCATCAATTCCACCGTCTCGTCCCGTGGGACAAAAGCATGCCGTCAATGGGGAGATGCAGCAAACATGCTACATCATCAAGTGTGACTGTCATCTCCCCAAACGGAAGGTGGAAGTTGGAAGTCTCCTCGTGCCACCTCTCCACAAAGGCACAAATCAGACCATGGTCAATCAGGCTGTAGCTGGTATCCTGAAGCCAACTAAGGCTGGTGCCATGCAATATGTCCTGCCACCACTGTGCAGCCATGATAGGGATGGTTTCTTTATCATGCATCACTTCTATCTTCTTTCCGTTGTTGATGCATTTTAATTTTCCACGCCACTGCAAATAATTAAAAACAATACATAAACATTAGTTTACACTCATGGCTTCACAAACAGATTTAACAGTACATAAACGGGCAGTATCACAAATATCAACATCATTTTCACACAAATTAACATTAATAAAGTGAGCTTAAACTGAGTTTAACATCAATAAATATCTCGCCCTAAGACGCTTTCCTGGCCACGTTCACATGGTACTTCCACAGTAGGACAGTCTCGTATGGGCCACCGGGATAGTCATCTAGTTGCTCAGGGTCAACCACCTTCTCTTTCTTCTTTCGCCTTCGTCGTTGCTCGGCGTCTTTCATTTCCTCGTCCATAGCATGAAGCTCCTCCTCAAGCTCCATATGTTGCAACTCCACATCAGGCTGCCCTTGCTACAAGTTCATATACTCTTGTTGCTCCGGCTGTTGCTCGACATCAGCACGACGTTCTCTACCACCGTGACGCCTCGGAGGAACACCAACTTCCTCCTCCAACCGTTGGAGACGCTCTCTCCTACGGGAAGCATGCCCTGCCTCCCTTACGCACTGAGTATTAGAGGTTGAACCTTCTATAACATGCACACAAGACAATCATCACAGAACAATACAAAACAGATGGTCAAAACGAATATTGTGTGTTTCCGGAATTAATTTTTCGGAGTGCAACAACCCAGTCCGGAAAACGAATTCCGGATTGCTTCAGTAAATAGAGAAAAAAAAATGAACAAATTACTTGCATGCATACAAAAATCGAACTAACTTTCCATGTGATGTTTGTTAAGGATTAAAATGTGGTCCGTTTGAGCAAGATTTCACCGATTTTAGTTACCTTTTTGCAGTTTGGATTTTAGGATTAGAGGGAGGGAGAGAGAGAGAGAGAGTGAAAAGTGAAACTGTAAAAATGGGGGGTGAACGCCCTTTTATACTTCGAATGAGTCCGGAATATGTAATCCGGAACCAGAAGTTAATTGTCCATAATAGGTTTTTCAAAAGGCAATTTAGTAATTTTTGCAAGGCGTGTGAGAAGGGTATTAGGTGGGAAAAGTAAATCTCCTCATTTCCACCAATAACTGAAGGCCCAATCCCCAACCTTAAGATATAGAATTTACTCCTTCCATCTCAAAATAATAGTCGGATTTAGACACAATTTTTAAGAAAATGATTAATTGTGTTAATTTCAATGACAAAACTACAATCTTTTACTATAATATTATACTTAATTGTAGTCAGTTAAGTAGCTAAGTTTGATAAATTCAATAAATAAGGGTATAATAGTTGATAAATAATAATAAATGTATTGATATTCTAAAATGATAGTTATTTTGAGATAGAGAAAATTTGTTAAAGAGATCGTTATTTTGAGATAGAGGGAGTAAGATTTAACTAAAGGATCCCTGTAGATTTGAAATTTGTTGTTGATACATTTGGTTTGGCTGAGAAACACATGTAAAAGACGAAAATGTCCCTCGGTAGTTAAGTGCCGAGGAAAAATAAAATCGGCTGCAGTTAACTGCCGAGGCGTGCTGAACATAAACAGGAGCAGAAACTCAGTTTTGCAGTTTCCTTCTTTTCTTCAAAAACTTCCCAAATTCTCTCCAAATTCCATTTTCACGAATTGCAAGCCAATCATCCCCACATTATGAATGAATTGACAATTTGATCATTGCATGTATAGTTTATGTATTGATAAATGAATGTAGTTGTTGCCTATGTTGTTTAAATGATGTATAATAAAAATGTGATTTTGAATGGTGCCAAATGAACATATTTTGAGTATGTTTGATACTTTGCACACAAAGTGTTTGATAAAATGTCTCAATAACAATTTATTGATTATTTAGTTAGTTTAGGTTATGAGAATTATATTGAATGATGTTTAGGTTATGATGGAAATGTTGCACACAAATTATATTGAATGGTTTTAGGTTTAGTTATGTTTATGTTTATTGAAATGTGAATGTTTATGTTTATGTTGAAATGATGATTATAATGATTACATTGAAGTTTATGTTTATATTGAAATGTGAAGGTTATATTGAAATGTAAATGATAATATTGAAATGTGAAGGTTTAGTTTAAATTATATTGAAATGATACACACAAAGTGTTTGATTAGGTTATGGAAATGATGTTAAATTTTTAATTGTTTATGTAGATATGATCGAGCAGGACTCGGTTGATCCATCTAAGATGATTGGTGGTAGGCGTGCTCATACACAAAGCTACCGGAAGGAGAAGGAGAGGAGAAACACACATATACCGAAGAGGGGAAGAGGTCGGAGGGGGGATGGTTCAGGGACTTCTCAGGCTACACATCCTGAAGAGTCACAGGTTGTTGACCCGTCACAGGTTGTTGACCCGTCCCAGGTGGAGTACCTGAATTAACAGGATCAAGTACACCACAATGTCACTGATGGTTGGTATGACCATGATCATATACCAGAGCAGCAACATAGACCAGACGATGATGACTTTGCTGCAACGGCTGCCCCAACAGTGTTACCTTTGGAGCCTCCCTTTTCTGGAGGATCAGAAAATATATCTCTATTGCACTCTTATGTCAAGCATGTGGCATTGTCGCTTTGGTATAATTCAGATAACGTAAGTGTCATTTTTAATTATCTTAAATTATCATATACAACACAAATTAATGTTTTTTTTTATATATATATGTGTGTGTTTATTTGATTGTTATATCAACTTTTATATGTGTTTTTGTTTAATTCTTTTCTTTATGTTTAATTATTTCTTTATTTCAACTTTTATTGTTTTCTTTATGTTTAATTATGATTTAAATTGTTTTTATGTGTTTTTTTAAGTTTTAAGGTTTACATGTGTTATGTCTTAAATTAAAAATACATGCGACAATTTAAATTTGTTATTTTTATTTTTGCATTTGTTAAGTTTTATTTTGTTTAATTAAATGTTTACATTGTTTAAACTATGTTTATTTTTCTATTATTTCAGGTTCGTAAGTTGCGTGTTGTACAACCGATTAATCATGGGGCTAAGATTTCGAGTCTTGGACGTCCAAACGAGCATCAGAGATAGTTTTGGGATCTACCTAGGGAGAGTGGGTTACATGATTTGGTTTACTTGGGCTACGCCACCGTGCCTCATGCTTTGCTGATAACATTATGCGAGAGGTGACATCCTGAGACCAACAGTTTTCACATGGTCTTGGGGGAGATGACTGTGACTTTGGGTGATGTCGCATGTCTTATGCATCTTCAGATTGAAGGGCAGATGTTGAGTCATCCAAAGAAGATGTTGAGACATAGGGCCTGTGCACTATTGGTGAGGCACTTGGGTATTGGTGAGACACTTGGATGATGTCGCAGACGGAGGCAGAGAAAATTTGTTGTACAGAGTATGATGGTACATTAGTTATCTGAAGCTGAAGGAGTTATTTACGAGGTATCTTGATAGGGCTAACAGATTAGCGGATCTAGAGGATCCATGGGATGAAGAGGAGATGGGGAGGGCTATGACATTTTGTGTGAAGTGTTATCTTCTATATCTTGTAGGATGCTTGTTGTTTGGTGATAGAAGCAACAGACACATCGAGTTAGTCTATCTGATGACCATGGAGGAGGGCTACGCGGGGATGCGTAATTATTCACTGGGAGGGATGACACTGGCATACCTATACGACGAGTTAGCTGAGGCTTGTTTGCCTGGAGACAGAGCTCTTGGGGGAAGCGTGACACTGCTCACCGTAAGAAACTTATAAATGTGAACCTTAACATTATTTTTTTTGTTATATTTTTCGTGTGTAAAAATTTATAAATGTGATTTGTTTGGTTTGTGCATGCATGATTTTTGGCGCATTTTCTTGGTTTTTTCAGTGTTGATCTCAACATCGACTATATTGAAAACTATCTGGTTGCGGCGAGGTGGAAGCTACAGAAGGGTCATGAAGAGGGGGTGATGTATTGCTCATTACTTGATCGTATTCAGTTTGATGACGTATGTTGTAGGTCGTACGAAGAGCACAAGGAGATCTATGGTTTTGAGGAGGTTTTCTGGTATTAAGGTTGGATTATGTGCGGTGTTCGTAGGGTGTACCGTCACTTTCCTGAGAGGGTTTTGAGGCAATACAGATACGTCTAGAGCGTCCCTAGACATCTGACGGATGTTGTAGAGCTGCCACCACCTCAAATTGTGCAGGCATTCATAGACTTCCGCACTCACACGCTTAAGTAGCCTGATTGGGGTCAGCCGGCAGGAGAGCAAACATGGCGGATGGCTATGTCTTATGGCTATGTCTTATTGGTGTCTCACCCTCAGATTTTGCCACCTCTTCCAGAAGATCTTCCGAGGCTAGCAAATGAAGAGCAAATCACTGCAGAGCAGTGGGAGCGGTACGACGCGAGAAGCTTGCATGATACCTATGACGTGGTTAGCGGCGCTGTTGCCTACGCTGATGCGCGAATGGGCCAGGCGGAGGTCATGAGCCATCAACAATGGTTTTAGGCCATGAGCCATGTTAGGGAGCAGATCGCGTCGATATTGGCCAGGTGGCGAGGCCAGAGGCCGAGGAGGCGACAACAGCAACATCATCAGCAAGACCAAGACCAGCAGTAGGATTACTTGTAGTTGTTGTTTATGGATTGTTGGTTTTAGGCTTTGTTAGTTTCATTTTCAAAGTTTGTTGACTTTTGTTCGTATTTGGTTGACATTTTGCATCTTAACTGATGTTGGTACATTTGATTTTATCTTGGTAATTTGCTCTTGTGGTGCATTTTTACTTGAATCAAATATTGATAATTTATAATTGTTGTTGATGTGAAAATATTGGAATAAGTTTGTGTTATGTGTTTTAAAACACATTACAGGTCCAGAAGCAAGTGCTGCTTCTGCCATTTCTGGACTTCTGGTAGTTAAGTGCCGAGGTTTTTCTCGGTTGTTAACTGCCGAGGTTTTCCTCGGTAGTTAACTGTAGTCGGTTTTATTACCGAGGGACATTCTCGTCTTTTACATGTGTTTCTCAGTCAAACCAAATGTGTCAACAACAAATTTCTGTAGATTTTTAGAATTTGGTTTTCAATAACTATAAAAAAAATCTCATTTTTTTATTCTTATAAAAAAAATTGTCAGCGTTTTTAGTCTTGTGAAATTTTTCGTCAACATTTTTTGTCTCTAAAAATATTAAAGAAAATGTTACAGAGACTAAAAAATGTGATTCTTCTATCAAAAAAAAACTTCAAGAAATTTTGGATATTTATGTCATTTATTTAATCAATCCTAGAGTTTATTCCCCACCTATATATCTTACGGATAATCTCTTCGTCCCTCTCTAAATCCACTAGTTTGGTTTGGAAGGGAGAAGTAGACAAGTCGGAAGAGAGAGTGTGTGAGAAGAGAAAAAGAAGTAAGAAATATAATAGATTTAATATATTGTTTGGTATAAGAAAAATATAAGTGAAACATATGCTATTATTTTTAAAAACAGGAAAATTTCCTTGAGTTAGAGACAAAAATAAGCAACTCATATTTTTAAAATTCAATGGCATAAGAGACAAAAATATCTCTATCTCCTCTATTTCTCTCAAACGAAACAAAGTTTAAAGATTATTCTAAGTATGTGTTTGATAAAGCTTCACGTGGAATCAAATCACAACAACTTTTCACGTTAACGCATAAGCAACCATTTGAAGCTTCTCGAAATGACGACAAAAATACTTTGGAAACCGTGAAAAACATGAGTCTAGGATAGAAAATTTGAAACCAAACACGCACTAAAACAGTATACATCTAGAATCGATCAAGATAAAGTAAGTAAAATATAGGGCACGTAAGAAGCAATTTCACAGAAAAAAATAATAAGCCCAATAAAGATGGGCCGGACTACCCGGATTGGCCCAAGAAAAATGAGTCACGTGTCTAGAAACCCTAATTAAAACCCAAGCTTGAGACTTGAGAGACCGTAAAACCCTAATTCCCAAATCTTTCAACGAGAACACAGAGAGAGAAATGGGAAGCGACAGTGAAGGTGAGAAATCGGTGCAGAGGGAGAAGGAGAGGAAGAAGATGCAGGCTCTAGCCCCCATTGCAAAACCTCTTGCTGGGAAGAAGCTTTCCAAGAAAACACTCAAGCTTGTTAAAAGAGGTATTTATCTATATAGCTTGTTGAATAAATGAAAATCGTTAATTTGTGGCTTCTAAGCATTATACTGTTTCTGGGGATTTCGAGTTAGTAAGAAAACTGACAACTTTTCTTTTATTTCAAAACTGAGCATGTATAATGAAATGAGTTTCTTCTGTATGTTATGTAATTAGATTATGAACTTCAAAACTGTACGTGTTATAAAATTAAGGTTCTGTTTGGATAAACAACTTATTTGTAGCTTATAAGTCAAGCTCTTATCACAATTACCATGATGAGCGCTTATATACAAGATTATAAGCTATTTTAATAGCGAAAGAATAAATAACGTTTATATGTCTAGCTTGTTTTAATAAGCTATTCCGGAGAATTTATGAAATAAGCTGAAAAAAGCTTATGAAAACTGTCATAAGCTGGTTTTTTAAATTCTTTAAAACTGTCTCACAAACATTGCAAGCTATTTTTATTTCCTGTTGCTGTTAATTTATTGATTCTGTGATTTTAACTTTTTTTTGCTTGCAATGTTTTGTTGGTTTGGATTGCATAAATATTTGTCTTATGTGACTATACTAATCCATGTGTATCTATGTGTGTTCTTTTCAGCTGCTGAAAACAAGTGCATAAAGAGAGGAGTTAAGGAGGTGGTTAAAAGTATAAGGCGAGGTCAAAAAGGGTAAGTATTAAGCTAAAATTAGATTGTTCACATAGGGCATTTGAAATAATTAATTAATTCAAACTATCTTACTATCATTTATCTTCCTTGACGAAATGGTTACTCTCAAGGTGTACGTGAATTCCCATTTTTTATGTTTTAATTGTGGAAAATAAATGTGTACCCTTATTTTTTTTTGCCTTCTTCTCAATGCAGAGTGTGTATTATAGCTGGGAACATATCGCCTATTGATGTCATCACTCATGTTCCGATTTTATGCGAGGATAAGGACATTCCATATGTATATGTCTCATCTAAAGAAGTAAGCAACAACTTTGCGCTGAATCTTGATGCTTTTTATCGTTTAGTTAATACTATTGACCGCCTGTTTCCCTCATCTCTCTTTAGAATAAGGAAAATTTGTTGTCATATATTTTCTTACACATATAGCCTGAGGTTAATTTTATGTCATAAATAACTAAAAGTTGAGGCTTTTTCCTCATTGATTATGTTGCACCTTGTTTTGTAACTTGAGTGCTTTTCTTTATTTAATCAGCCGGCATTCATAACACAAATAGTGTTAACTGGATTTTCCATACTGATTGAATCATTTAGAGTATATCATACTTCAAGAAACATCTTTCAGCTATTTTAATTTTTTTATAGACGCGTCTTTCAACTATAATCCAGCTCATAGACCTGTATAATATGAATACAATAGTCATTGCACAGTTTATCGAGAAAGAAAGGATAATTTTTTGCTTCTCTTACCTACACAATATATCAACAATTCAACATGTGATATTTTCAGTTTTGTTTTAAATATGGTAATAAGAAACATGGATGAAATTTTTATTTTTCAAAAAAACTTGCTATGCCATCATTTGGTGTTCATATATATTGAGAATCTCCAATTACTCTAGTACTTGAAAGTTCATATATTAAATTATTGAGATATTTGTCCAGGACCTTGCAACTGCTGGAGCAACAAAGAGGCCTACTTGTTGTGTTTTAGTGATGACCAAGCCTTCAAAGGGGGAACTATCTCAAGAGGTACAAGAGAAATTAAAGTCAGAGTATGATCAAGTTGCATCAGAGTGTAGAGAGCTTCAGTCTACACTTTTTTGAAACAAACGCAAATGTATTTGTACTGTTGTTGGCTACAATGGATTAACATATTGGCAATGTAACTTGCAATCATTTTGATCTATGGATAATGATCTTTCTATTTCCTTATTATAAAGGGTGTTGCTTGCTTATCTTTTGATCATTCCTCTGCTTCGTTTGTGTCTGAGCAATAATGTGGGTAGAATAGCACAAGTTTTTCGTATCTAACATCACAAATCCGTCCTATAAGTTGAAAATTCAACAACTATAACACTACCCTTTCACAAATCCATTTTGTTTGATTCGACTATTGAGTTCAAAAAGGTTATGAAATTAGAAACTAAAATGTACAATTGTTAATTATTTGTAAAATTCTAAAATTCTGATGACGATAACTATAATTTTATGTTGTCAAAAGAAAAACTATAATTTTATGTTTTGTACATGTGTACTTCTGAGGCAGGACGATAAAACTTTTTTTTTTTGTTTTTAAAGGGAGGCAAGACAATAAAACCATTATCAGGAAACTATGTTGAGTGTTATATAAGTCTTAAAAACATATTATTAATAGACGTACAAATATTTGATATTTTCACTTTTACTTCCTTTCTTTTTTTTACAATAGTTTGGCTTGGATGGATTTAATAAAATAAACCAGCAACTACTGTCAATCCTATTTATATACACTTTTTATGGCAAACACCTAACTAATTGTCATCGACCCAATCAAATCTCATATTAGCCGGGAAAAAACGGGGGCAGTAGGGTATAATTGAAGTTGGACTTTCATTTGTGTAGCGCTTAGTTGCGTTTGTGAACTTCTCGCGAGTTTTTCACGGTGTTAAGCATTTCCCTAGAGATATGTGAGTATTCCATCATGTAGATGGATTATTTTGCAAGCACAAAGATATAAAAGCTTATATATAAGGTATTAGCTCGTTAACATTTACAGTTACTTTTATTTTTGGACGAACACTTGTTAATTGTATGTTACATCTTGTGTAAATGTAAATATAGACCATCGGCTGCCTAAGGGGGTCCACTACTACATGTTAAGCAGAATGGTAATTGTTTATAGAAACCTTTTAGCTATACTGATGAGGAATCTCTCATAAATGGTGATCACAAGAAACAAAACAGACGCCCATTATTTGTTGGATGTCAATCCCTTGAACAAGAACACACCAACAGCACCAATGGCCAAAGTCAGAACCAGAGGGATGGCAACGGATTCAACTTCACGCATTCCGCCTGCCTGGTCTGTCCTTCCCACACGGGATCTTTCTCCGAAATATTCTTGCATAAGATTGCTCAGAGTGTCTAGTTGATGCATGATTTGACGTTGTCCTCGGGCAACAAGTAATACCTATATCAAGGGAGCGGGCAGGTACAGTATGTCATGATCAAAGAAATTCCATATATGTGCTTTAACGCAATACCACACTTAATGTCATGTGAATTCAAAATGAGAGGATATATCGCCTACCTCTTCCATTAGGGGAGACTCTCTAACCAGATGAGAGGATGATGTAGAATTAGTAAGCATTGATCCAGTCAATGAGCCATTGCTTAATCCAGTAACAAAAAGAGAAGTGGGGCCAGAGCCATTGCAGGGGTCAGCCTGTAAAGTCAAGTTTTGTTGACTGGCTGAAACTTTTTTAACGTCGAATTTTGAATTCAGCTCTTCAATACGAGAGGTGAACTCATCCATTCTTTCATTTAGTGTGGAAATCTGATCAGAAAGTTGAATGATAACTCCCTGACAGCTTAAAAACAAATATCAGTAGATGAATCATTCAGATGAGTAGAAAAATAAACAGAAAATAAAACCTCTAGTCAGAAACAAAGACACTTTCTCTAAGCCAAAATAATGCATAAATATAATTTCCACAACAAAGTTAAATATAAACTTGCTCTTGTCTAAGTTTATTGCCAATATGCAGTGCAATTGCATCCCATTATTCTTTCAATGTTTCTGCCTACTACTGATTCAGCAGGTAATAAGAATAGCGGGTAATACATCAATGAATGAAATGGCCAAAATGATTGTCATTGTATGACTTCTTATAGCAGATATATCTTACTTGGTTGGCAATCGGAGCAGGTGATTCTAGAGCTCTCCCGTTAAAACTTCTGTTATTTATTGCAAGTTTAGTCAAATTAGGTAGAATCTTGTCCCTTCGATTTGAATACGACTGTGTAACACCACTGCAGAAGACCAACATGAGAAAAACATCAGGAGGACCTTTTTTCAACACATTTTCATTTCAATCAGATTAAGAAAATCTTATCCCAAACATGAAAAAGCAAGTAGAAGACATGCCAACATTCTTTATAAGGCCAGTTAAATATGTGAAGAAAATTAGTATGTACCGATTAAGATACTTCATTCTCCTATCTGCAGAAGCTCTGGAAAGTGCTTCTTTGGGGCTTGAAACCGAATCATCCTCTATGCTGAGTTTTGTCTTCAGATCATCTGGCAGTGTCTGAGGTTTGACTAGATCAGTGATTTGGTGTACAAAAATATGCAAAACGCAAGCAAAGGGTAAGTATTCATACCATCACATCATTTACAAGCTTTTCTAGCTGAATTTGTTCAATGTAAGTGCGAGGAACATAGGAACCATCCAAACCCAGTTTCTCCGCTACAAATTTAATATAGTTTCTATCTTTCCCTTGCACCTTCAAAACAACATGAACATGTATTTAGTTTATTACGACAATAAGATCTAATACACACTTGGAATATATACAGGGATTTCTCCCGAGGAAAGGACATGTTAACAAACGAAATCCAGAACAAAAGAAATCATATTTTCGAAACCTTTATATGTTAACAGTAAATTAATATATATAAAAAACTGCAAATCTACCACAGAAACTGTTAAAAGAAATATATATGATAGTTAGTATATTCTAAATACAGTCGAGTTGTATAATGTATACAGTATTTTCTAGAATAAGATATTGTACTAGTAGCATGGTACTTTACTGTTTTGGTAAACCAATAAGATACATTATCAACAAATATGTTAGACCGACACTCTTTGTACCACATGTATTTCATAAGCATTGATTGTTTGAAACTCAGCTGCAATTACGAAGTAAATGATTGAATAACCACCTCTCCCCATCAAAGACATAACATAGACAACATTGAAAGTCAATAAAACATTAAAACTGAGAGAAATGTTCTTAGAATGTGTGAATTAACCGGGTGGGTCAACACAGATTACTGTTAACATAGGATCTTAGGTGGGTCAAGAAGTGAGCTTACCCCCATAAATGGAGTAGATAGTAGGTTACAAGTTAATAATAACATATATGAATGGAAGACAACACTCAGCAAAAGAATTGAGGGAAAAGAGCGGGTTGTGAGGGTCTAGCTGGTATTGGATTTTTTTTATGCCAGACAATATTGGCGATTAAGCATAGAAAAAAGTAAGGGGGAGATACAAACAATATGCTGTTATACCTGGACATATTGGCGATTAAGCTGTTCTAGCCAGTCAGTTTTTATGGACACTTTATCACTGTGAAAGACATGGCTGCTTCTTTTCAGGATTGCTGCAATTGTATACCCCAAGGCCATCAGCCCTCCAAGCAGACGTACACTGACCTCAAAAGTAATTCGAGGTGATATAATAAATGGACTATCCGTAACCCATTCCTGAAAACAACAAATCAATATAGGGATTTTCCAGTAATTTTGCCGTAAGTGCAAACTTTCTGCAAATCTCAGACATGTGAAGGTAGGCTAGCTAATGATACGATCTGCAAAGACCTTATTTTCTAAGCTGCAATTTCAATAGTATCCTCCATTGTAAAGCACAAGTGTTCAAATTTTGTCAAACTTTTTTGACCAAACTTCACACTTCTTTTAACCGGCCTTTTACCAGAACATATGCATACAGACAAAACCATAGAGATTGATCAAAAGAAAGAAACAGAATAGAAAACTGCTTGCTCGAAAAGATAGGACCATTTTTTATCTCACAGCAGAAGGACAAGAGCACTATTATGAGTGAATCATTGGCATAAAATAAATACATATCATATCACCAACTCAGACAAGTGTGTTTTCAATGACCTAACCTCAAACATAAGATTGTACTTTCCATCCCGGTTTCTCATTCTCAAATATGATTGACATGCTTCAGGGTCTTCTCCAGGGGGAAGAAGATATATGTCATATGTTTCCTCTTTTGTTTCAGTATGCTCTGCAGCAATAACTGCCTTGATTTGATCCACCGTCACAACCTTTGCCGACTAAAACAGTAGAAACAATCGAAGTAATGTATCATCAAGAAGATACTTGAAAATATAGAAAATTACTATGTGATAATATAGAGCACATGGTTACCTTCAGTATGTAGGTGGGATTCTGGAATCCAGTGAATGGATTAAACTTGTTAATAATTTTTATATGCGCTGTTTGGAGATCTGGCTCTATAAAAGCTTTGTACATGGGGTATACCTACAAAAGGAAACAAAATATTATCGAAGAATTATAGAAGATAACTCTTAGCCTTAAAGATTTGCATTTCCCAAATTCCTAAAGGAAAAACAAAATCTAACATGGAATCAGAGAGAAACCGTTTCAGAGATTTGATGAATTATTTCTTCAGGCTCTTGACCAGCTCGTTGAATGTCCCGCAAAACACGCTTGACAAGGTCAAAATGAACTCCACCAGTGACAGAAACACGAAGATCAAGCAATGGTCGTAATTTTTCACTTAAGGCATAGATGCCTTCAATGATTACGATACGGGAGCTAGGGACTTCAATAGTCCTGTGCGGTAAATAGTACAATAGAAATCAACAAAATAACTATAAATGCAATATCATCTTGGTTGGGAATAATATATATGATGCTATTTGTTAAAGCTTATGTGTCCAAATTTACACGTCCTATGCGACACAATAGACACTCATGTGCGTGTATGTGCTGTGTGTTTCTGCATCTCAGAGACTATAAATGTTGGAAGGTGAATGCAGAGACAGAGAGCAACGAAGCATACTACAAAAGGTTGCTGCATGACATTATACATGCGTTTGTGAACCATACAAAATAACAAACTTTGCTAAAAAAATGTTTAGGGCATTTTGCATATAACATGTACCTCTAAAAGTCATTAATAAATTCACTTTTCAGTTTGGATATCCAAAAGCAAAAGCATAATAGATTATTGAATAATTTATACATAAATAATCCAAACACAATTCAGAGATTCCATATAAGCCGAAACTTCAAGGACTTCCCAATTCCACACCTAAAGAATTTTAGATACATTAACTTGATAATAGATGGCATGGTTAAATTCTATTTGCCTTTTTGTTCTACTTTTCAGGTTTACCTAATTGGTGAGAGAAAACCTAAATGGCACGGCTATAAAAGAAACTTATGCATATTCTTAAAAGGTGAAGTCGAGAGGTACACAACCTGTAACCGATGCGAGAACTGGACTTGAAATCATATATTGGAACCTGAGCAGGCTTCCCTGATTTAAGATCCTGTATATTTTTTAGCAAGGTATCATAATCCGTCAATCGAGGGTCTGTTTCAAATAATGATGACATTAGAACTCTGGTTTGCATAACATCCCTTCCTATTTCTTGATTATTGACTAAGATGATAAATAGGTCAAAGCATTTCCAATAAATGAAATGAGTAAAATAAAATAAAATTATAAGCAATAGGTGACAAACATGCTATGCACGACTTGTCGATACTTTTAATGGTTATCTTGTATCACTTATGATTTTATTCTACTTTGAAATTCGCTTAGCATATAATATTGTCACTTGCTGTCGCACACAGACAGACAATTTGTCGGTATTTTTAACGGTTGTCTTCTCTCATTCAATAGTTTTCCTCCACTTCAAATTTTCTATGCATGTATGGTTGTCTAATCATCACTTATTAATGTTGTTTGTTCAAACCAAAGTTAACTAATTTGTAACTCACTTATATATGTCTGAATTGCAATAATTGTCGAGTATATAATGGATTGCAAGCCTTGTAGTCTACTCTGTGCCAAGAAAGTGGGAGGGCCACTATCATCCTAACTTCTCATCCACATTTCACAAATCTCACCCCAAAAACAAAAAATCTTGACATAAGTTCTACCACTGGCCACAGATAACATGGATGCTATCTAATACATAAAAATGCTATAATTAGCTGCCACTTAAAAGAAAGCTTGAGATTGATCCAGCGAAAATCAAGAAAGCAAGTATATAACAAAACTAATAAATCTAAAATCACGTCCTTAAAGTAACTATGCAGCCATACAAATCATAGAAACTTATGTCGTGTCTACGTTCTTTGAACATCATAGGCATGACAATTTCCCAGATATCATTCACAGACTTTGGATAATACGAGGTCAAAGCCATATACTCATGACTAACAATAAAAATAGATTACGGGCATGTTTGAATTGACTTGTTTGAGTTTATTTACTAACATAAACCCTTGTAAGACTGTTTCAGAAAGCTTGTGGAAACAATTCATGACATATGCATGAGCTGTTTTCAGCTTATTTCCATAAGCTCTTCATAATAGCTTATGAAATTATTAAGCACTTAATTAAGTTGATTATCCAAATATAGTAAAAAATAAACTTTGCAACAAGAAAGATCATGAAACAAATAAGATCAATAAAACTTTGAAATTCACTAAATAAATAAATAAACAATAATTGTATAGAAAAAAATGTTACCATCAAAGTTTCCATCAATGATTCGACTAGAATCATTATAATTATCCATAGTAATAACAGCAATACTCGGCATAAAACTGAAAACCTTATCAGTAAAAACAGTTTTGCCAGCTCCAGAAGGACCAGCAACTCCTACCAAAATAATTCCATCATTGTTTTGAGCCAACAACTGACATGCACGAATAACAATGAAGAATCCTTTCTCAAATGATAAAGAATCTTGAATTGGAACAATCTCATAGCGATCAGAACCATCTTTTCTTTTAACTATTTGAACTTGATCTCGAAGTAAACCTTGACGACGTTGAGGTGATTCAGCACCAGAAGATACAATCACAGTGTCTTGTGCCATTAGTAAACAACCAAAGATGTTTGTGTACTATGATGACTTGTGTTTTGTATGGCTGCTATAGAATAGGATAATAACTACAAAATGTGTCACGCACACACGAGTCGGTCATAACTGGTCTTGTATCATTTGTTTTACTATGACTTTTTTGTTTACGATGACTTGAAAAGTAGTTGAAATGGAATTTTTCCTACTGTTTTACTTTTGACTGCAATGTAGTTCATCATGCACAAAATTTGGCACGTATAGATTATTTTTTTTAGGAAACCAACGAGTTAGATGGTCATTGGTCATTGACTTTGTGAAACGTTATCAAACATCCATGGCCATTAAAAATATAATTTAAAAGAAGAATGTTCAGAAGCTCATAGAATATTCTTTAGGTTTAATACCAGTTTTGGTCCTCTATATATTACGAAATTGCGATTTTAGCCCCTTAACAAAGTAAAATACAATCAAGCACCTTAAGTATTGCCTCTTTTGCAGTTTTTGGCTCCATGACAATTTTGACCAAGTCAATGCTGACGTGGACGCCACGTGTGTAATTTTTATTTTATTTTATTAAAAAAAAAATTAAAAAAATTACATATGTGGCGTACACGTCAGCGTTGAATTGGTCTGGGATCAAAACTGCAAAATGGGCAGTACTTAGGGGGTAGATTGTAATTTATTTTGTTAGGAGTCAAAATCGCAACTTTCTAATACTTTTGAAGTATTAGAAAGTTGCGATTTTGACTCCTAACAAAATAAATTACAATCTACTAATACTTAAGAGGCCAAAAATACTATTAAGCATATTCTTTAAAAAGACAAATAAGGCAAATTTTTATACAAAAATATGTAATCATTACATTTTCAATCGTTTAAGTTGCAAAACAGTAATATTTTCAAGATAAAGTTTACTTTTGTACTTTTTAACCATTCTTCAGCTACTCGTTAGTAAGACCCGTCTAAATTAGTGTTAAAATAGTCTTGACATGTCACTTAATGAGAGGGTTATAAAAATGTAGATTTTTGTTGTTGAGTACGAGGAACGTAAGTAGCGTCCCCCAATTGAGACATCAGTTTATGAATGGCAATCACTTTCTTTATCTCAGTGAGGATGTCTTGTTGTAACGTTGCATCAGCGGGATCCAATTCCTCTTAGGTCGATTGGGAGAACATTGATGCTATATGTCTTGTTGTAACATCAGCTTGATCTAAATCATCTTGGCCCGATCGGAAGACCATTGGGGCTAGATCAACCTTGAAGAAATGGGTGGGTAAGAAGAAGGATGTGCAGATTGCTCTTGGGAAGTTGTTTAGGCCTGGAAGGACGATGTTATGGTTTTTTGTTTTTTTTTTTTAAATCTTTTAACTTGCAAGGAATATCAAAACATAGATGTTGTTAGTTGATTGATGATGCATGTTAACCTCAAAGCATACTTTAATTAGACAAACAACTTACCTATGAGGTAGACTCGGGAGAAACCATCTTCTCCTTAAATGTTTGGTGAGAGGTCTTCGTGCTTTGACACGATAACAAGATGGTGAGCGAGAGGACTAGTCATCATGAAGAAAACGATAAGGATCAAGTAGATGGAAGAACTATATATTTTAACATGAGAGAAGGAAAATAATGTGATTTAAGAATCTTTTAGTGGAGATGGGAGTATTTTACTTGTTATTATCTTGGTTTCTCATAGGCTCTCAATATTAGGGATAATCTTAATTATTTGATACATGACACTACATGTTAGTAAATTATGAGATTTGAACCTTGATTATTTTCTTAATCAATTACTTTTTCTCCTAAAAATAAATCAAATTGATTAGGTGCAAATTTAATCTCACTATTCTAAAGAGACAAATTCTACTGAAGACCCACATTAATAGGTGATCTATTTGAGTGGTATTGGCTTGGGACCTAGGAATGTGCTCCTCCTCAAGGTTTCAGGTTCGATTCTCTCTGGTGTCAATTTGAGGGGGTTAGTTTAGTTTCTTCAAAAAAAAAAAAAAGGTGATCTATTTTAAAAATTGTTCAAAATAGCAATAATGATTGTGATATACCCTATAGAAGTAGAAACTCACGTTCTTCTTTGTTATCACAAATAAGAGATGAATTGATAGATGTCGATTTTAAAAAAAACAATGAAAGCAACAAATATAATTGTTTGTTGGCTTAATTACAATTTTAATTCTCCTATTTTCATTCACTTGTGAGATTTTTGTACTTAAGTACGATGATTTAACATATTTTAAAACGTGATGATGTTAAGTGATCACCAATTAAAAAATCAAATAAAAACTTTCAGTTTCAACTTTATTTCATCATTTTTAAGTTCAAAATTACAATGGAGGGACAAAAGCATAATAATTTTAAAATGAGATCTAATTTTATAAGTAGAAATGATCAAAACCACGTGAGCAAAAATGATGAAAACTTTAACTAAACCTTGTTTGTTTTGTTTTTGTCAAATTGACACGGATCGTGTCACAAGTTACATTAGAAAATTCCGTGAACTCCCTTCTAAATATCATTGTCATTCAATTATTAAACAATTGAATATCTCGAGCGGAAATGTTGATCTTACCCGAAATATAATATGGATGGATGAGATATTACCCCTTACAAATACTAGTTAGGCTTGGACCACCTAGGTCCACATTAGAACTTGCCATTCTCTTTTGTTAGGAAAAAAAAAGCTTGTTATTCGAAAGATTCGTCGTCTTTCCGGTATCAACAAAAAAAGTAAAGAATATAATTTGAAAAGCAAGTAAAGCATGCAAGTACATAAATTAGTGAAGAGTTGGAAATGGCTGAGCATCCACTTTGTTCTGCAATGTAGTTAGGCAAGTACAGGGGACCAATTTAATTTGAGAATGACTTAAAATAAGATAGACCAATTTAATGGTTTATTATTTTTTTTTACAAGATTCCTTTGTTTATTTAATGATTATTTTGAAGGGAACGTGAAAGTAGACCGTCGTCCACAACCACATGAACGTAGAATCTAGAATCGAATCTAGGAAGAGCAAGTAGGCAAGTACAGGGGACCCCTCATAATTCAAGGGACATGGAATCTCTAACGTTCACGCGACGCGGGAACTAACTCACTTTAATGCCTTTCGCTTTTCTTCCACCGTTAGATAGATAAGTCAGTCCACTTAGATCACGCCACGTGGACAAGCTTTATTTATTTATTTTTGGTCAAGGACATGTATTATTTTAACTGGCGAAGAAAAATCAAAACAGATGAGTAAAAGAAGGACGCGAGAGCGAGACAGAACCTAAAATCCTTTTGTTGTCGCCGTCGACCATAATCATTCATTCAGTAATGTAATTTTATTTTCTAAAAATTAAATTCCCATGCATATTACATGTTTGTTTATTTATTTATTTATTTACACCATCTTCGTTATTTTCCCTCAATCAAACAGAAACGTTTGTGAAGAACAGAGCAAAATCAGAGAGTGAGAATATTGCATGATGCATCTAGAAAATACACCTACTTTTCATGGCTTTCACATGCCTGCAGAATGGGAACCTCACTCACAGTGTTGGATTGGTTGGCCTGTAAGTATTTTTATTTACTTCGCACATACTCCATGCTTCTTCTCTTGTTCTGTTATGTTTATTTAGTTTCATGTTATTGCGTGACAGGAACGCGCTGATAATTGGCGTGACGGTGCCGTTCATGCTCAACTTGTGTTTGCCAAAGTGGCGGCTGCAATCTCCAGATTTGAGAAAGTAACCGTTTGTGCTAGTTCTGCTCAGGTTGGTTAAACTTGTTGCCATTTTAATTGTTATAAATGGTGGACCTTCTTTGTAAGAGGTCAAATACTTATAAATCAGAAATTATAACGATGGTGACTTGTTGATTGAGAGTTACATATTTATCGTAAATATGATTAGACCTCTATTTCTGAGAGACGACATTTGTTGTCATTGGAGTTTTGAACATTTTCAAGTATTGGTCAATGGTCCCATATTAGAATTTGCCTATTACGTTCTGAGAATTTGTTTCTCATTATGTGCTTTGGTTTGGTTCGGTTCATGATTTTAGTGGGAGAATGCGCGGAATCAGCTACCGGATCATGTTAGAGTCGTTGAGATTAGCTCCAACGATTCTTGGTTTCGTGACATTGGACCCACTGTGAGTTTTTCTGACCATTTTCAGGGCAATTCTTTGAATTTATAAGCATTCATTGTTGATTGTGTTTTTTTTTTTATTTTTTATGTTGTTGTTTGTTTTGTTTAACAGTTTGTAGTGAAGAGAGAAACATCGAAATCGGATGGTGCAGAGCATAGGATTGCTGGAATTGACTGGACTTTTAATAGTTGGGGAGGTGAGCACAAAAAGTTTTGATATTTAGATCTTTTAAGAAGTGTAATTTCAGGACAGATTAAAGGAAAAAATCAATGTTATTCATTGAATTAATTAGTATGTCTTGGTTGTTGGTTCTTCTACTAATTGAGTTTTATAAAATGTTTAGGTTTAGAAGATGGATGTTACTGTGATTGGAGTCTTGACAGCCTTGTTAAAAAGAAGGTTAGGTTGGTTAAATATTTAATTTATTTATTCACGTTCTAGCTGTGGTAATCACTTGCTGACTTTGACACTACCATCACATGTTTGCTAGATTTTGGATGTTGAGAGGATTCCTAGATTTTCCCATTCTATGGTGCTTGAAGGCGGAAGCATCCATGTAGATGGAGAAGGTAAGAGTTAATGCAGTGATTTATTGGCATGCTAGTTATCCAGCTCCTATGATTAAACATAACTGTCCATCTAAATGTAATTTTTTCATGAATGAGGATTAGTTGCAATTAGGCAAGATTATTTTGTATTTGTTATATTCACGAGTGCCGTGCCATCTACTCTTTTGTCTTCATTTCGATCCGTCCTGAGATCAGATCATATATACTTAGATGTACCGCTTGAAACTTAGATCTCCTTACTGAATTGCTTTTGAAATGTCTGTTTTTCTGTTTACTTTAGCAATTTTTCCTTCCTTCAGGAACATGTATTACCACCGAAGAGTGTCTATTGAACAAGAACAGGAACCCACATTTGAGTAAGACCCAAATAGAGGATGAACTTAAGGCATATCTTGGAGTTAGGAAGGTTGTATGGTTGCCTCGTGGATTATATGGTATGTAAACTTGATACTGATCTTTTAGATTAAGAATCGCCCTACGAATTGATATTATTTTTCCCAGTAGATTTAATACAATATACTAAAAAAAATCATGTGGACCATTTATCATGATTTTATAGATTTTTTTTGGGCAAGAACTCTAAGTATATATAAAAAAAATCCTAAGTCAACATAAAACCAATGGAGTAATGGACCATTGCAGATGCAGCTATATAACAAGTTGTTCAACCTGTTCATGGTAAATACTTATCATCATCAAGTATGATGAGTGAAACCTCTCTGTTCTTGTGTTGAATCCACTCTGGCAAGAGAATAACTTCTGTGGTTTTGACTATGCTATCACCATGTACGTATGAGGTTCCAGATCTTACTCGATTAGTTCATATTGATTGTCACAGAATGGAAGTATTTTGCTGCATTTTAGAATGAAACAAAGTATGGTAAACTTGATGCATTTGTTTCCATCTTAATGCAAAAATAGGTAAGTCTGGGATTAATAATTGATGCATTTGTTTCCATCTTAATGCAAAAATAGGTAAGTCTGGGATTAATAACATGAAATTTGACCTCAATTGTTTTTTCATTCTACAAATTGAATCAGGAAGTTGGTAGTGGTTTTATTTTGTTAGGATGTTTTTAGTTCTTACAACTTTTTCTTTGAGGATCCTTATGTCGATGGTGCTTACTTCTTTGCAATGCTACTTTATTCACACATGAATCAAAATCGAAGTAGCAGATTTTAATAGCAAAGATCTATGTGCATTGTTGAAAATGACTGTGTTAATCTCCACACATTTAAAGAAGTTCCCAAGCTGGGAATATTAGACACTTCCACAGAGACACTCTATAATAAATGGGATACACGATTTAGGTTCTAAAGTTATTAAGTTTCTATATATTGCCTATGTTGTTATTAAGAAGTATGTTGTTTTATACAGGAGATGATGATACAAATGGTCATGTTGATAACATGTGCTGTTTTGTGAGGCCTGGTGTGGTTCTTCTGTCTTGGACTGATGATAAAACTGATCCTCAGTATGAAAGATCTGAAGAAGCATATTCTTTGCTCTCAAGTGTAACCGATGCTAATGGTAGAAAATTTGAAGTGATTAAACTCCATGTTCCCGGTCCATTATACATGACTGAGAAAGAGGCTGCTGGCGTTTTTCAGGTAAACATCCAAATTTTGTTTCTTTCTTTTCCAAGTTAAATTTAATTCTTAATATTGAAAATCTAAGAAATGAAATAATTTTCAAAATACGAACCCAATTACCATTGGAGTGTATCTTTGTTCTGTATGGTCATCAGTTGAAGTTTAAGATGTCATGTTTGTGGTTTTCTTTTCTCTGTGGCCAAATGATTTGACACTTTCAAATCGTAGGCCTCGTATATTGGTTAAAACTAAGTTTAATCGTTGGTTGTGAAAACGTCGCAAAAGGTATATCATTGGATTGGGTACCACATGGAAAATTATATAGGTAGACCTAACAGTTTTTGCCGTCCACGTTGAAGGATTCATATGAAGAGTCTGAATATTTGTTTTGGTTGGTTTGCATAGTCGCATTTCTCAAGTATTGGGTGTAGTGTCTTTGTATTGGAGTCTCTTCGTGTCTGGTTATATGGTAATCTCAAAGGCCTAGTGGTAACCCTATGATTACATCTCTAACATAATTTGATAATTAGGTTAATGAATTTCATTTGCAGTCAAGCCAGTTTTGTTTTCAATAGGATGTAATATCAAGAAGAGCTAATTACTAGAAAGTGATCTATTGCATTAACTACTCAGATTCGGTGCATCCTCTCTTTTTTTGCTCTCGACTAATTTAAATTTTAACACTGTAAAGGGAATAAGACCTATGTACTTTGGGTGATTTATGCTGGGCACTGCAATCTTCGCAATGCAGGTAGTTAGCAGTCAGCTAATTAAGACATGTTTTTGATGAAGATTTCAAGCTTCAATTTGCGATTTCAAAGAACAAAACGAGAACTAGTCAAATATTGCCAACACTTCAGTAGTTGTAATCTAGTAGATTATAAATTATGTCATTCTAATAATGACTATCCTGAAACTCAGTATATGAAAAATTATATACTGAACTAGTAGCAAGATTGATACCTGGTATGGTTAAGAATGAATGTCACTGTTTATTACACTTCTGAGTGGTAATTTATTCGTGCAACTACACAGTATAAACCTCTATTGGATGTTCTGGTGTATATATTTTTCAGGATGATGGAGCCAAGCCAAGACTTTCTGGTACTAGACTTGCCGCTTCCTATGTAAACTTTTACATTGCAAATGGTGCTATCATTGCCCCACAATTTGGAGATAAAAAGTGGGATGATGAAGCTATCCGAGTTCTATCTAAGACCTTCCCTCATCATGAAGTGAGTATTTTTTTTTTTTTTGTGTGTGTAAATAATTGATTGTCGAAATACTCTTTTTCAGTTGAAGAATTGTTTTATGATATGGTACTCTTTCAAAGACATGTATTGTTTGCACTAACTACTGCAGTTACTGTAGATGAAGGACAAGTGATGAGGTTTGTGGCCAAAGATCTGTGGCTCAAACTATTGCTGTTTGTTCTAAATATAGCTTAGAGCTAATGCTATCAATCTTCGTTGTTCTCACATTGATTCTTTATAACACAAACCCTGTTACTCATCCAACCAAATCATCATGCATAACTGATGCATTATATATTGTATTGTTTTCCACAAACTTGCAAATGTATACCATCCTAGTAGTTTCATTATAGTACTAAATTGTATCTTTACTCTAGTATTTTACAATGCGTTTATGAACCGTAACATTTAGGTATCATTTTTTGAGTTGTTTTGGATACTGAATGACATTTTATAATGTTTGTTGGTTCCTAGGTTGTGGGAATTGAAGGTTCCAGGGAGATCGTTTTGTCGGGTGGAAATATACATTGCATAACTCAGCAACAACCAGCCATTTAGAAATATCCTCTCAACAACTTTGATATGTATTTTATTGGATCATTTTAGTAGGATGATTGATTGATTAATTGCTTGGTTTGCTCTGATTTTCAAATACAATTAGTTGGATACCCGTGTGAGTTGTGCGTCGACGCGCATTGTGGTATTATATATTGTAATATTTGTGGGAATTACAACAAAGATAACAATTTAAGAATGCTAACATGTGTAAAACAAAATGAAGTGTAGGAGTAAAATATAAAAACTCAGTGATTTAGTGATTGGTTTTTTGAAAATGTGAAGTTAAATTTATTCAGAAGTCGATAAGAAAGGGATGGGTTATATGTTGAAGAGAGGGATTCTGTCTGGTGACGGATCCATAAATTTTGAATAGTGGGGGCACCATCTATATAAATTTATAGGCGCGTGTGCTCTATGTTTTGTAGTCTTGTTTGCTTTTTTTGGTTTTTTTTGTTTTTTTTTTTTTTTTTATTTGAACAAGTAGACCGTCGATTTTGTTCATAAACTATCATTTTATTTCCAATTTAGTCCGTAACTATGTAAATATAATAACTAGTCCTAAAATCATATGAAATCTGTCAATTTAGTCACTAAAGTATATGAAAATTCATCAATTTAGTCTCTAACATCTTAATAGCATGGATTAAATTGACGAATATTGTATAATTTAGAGACAACTTATTATATAGTTATCTAGTGTATGGACTAAATTGGAAAAATAGTGATAATATAGAGACTAAATTAATGATTTATTTTTATTGAATATGCTCTTTTTATATTGGGAAGTAGCTCGTACAACTTTACTTGAGATTGGTTGAGTCAAGAAAGAAAGGTCGTGTGAAGGGTGTGAAGGCAAGTCCTTCTTCATGGTATAAAAATATATATATTATAACACAAAAAAAATTGTGAAAATTTTGTGCAGGCACATGCCTTCAAGCCACTATACATGCATCCGTCCCTGATTCTGTCTCCAATGGAATGATAGTATTATAAAGTGTATAGAGGAAAAGATATTGAGCAGCAAAAAAAGACATCGCTACAAAAACTAACAATTAACAATTTTGAAGACTAATAACAGCACATAGTTGAGAACATTATGGTTTGTTTGGGAGGGAGTTTTGAAGGCTAAGTCTACATTTTAAAATATATTTGTTATTTTTAAAAAACATTTAAATAATAATATGATAAATAATCATATAATATTTTGATCATATTTAATTGATTTTAAAAGAGAAAAGTAAGTCCTCCTCTCTAAAATTCTTGAATTTTAGAAAATTTCCCAACTGACGTTGTTGTTGTCGACGTCATCATGGCCGGCAGAGGTAGAAAATTTGAAGTACATATTATTGTAACCCCAAAGTGAAACCACTCTAACTCTAATAAGTGTGTTATAGATATAACATAAATAGTGAGGAAGACAAATAGTCTTGTAGATATAACATAAATAATGTAGAAAACAAATAAAGAATTTTGATTGTGCCAACTTGCATGAGTAACTCTATTCACATTTTTTTATCAAGTAATATAGTGATTAAAAAATTTTCCATAGGGTAAATAGGTGAAAATTTGGAGTTCAAACCCCGTGCAACGTCCCTCACAACCGAGCTCTCAATCAAAAAAAATTTACCATTTTTTTAGATAAAAAAAAATTAAACAACTAAAAATAAAAAAGCATGTTCGGTCTCCTTTCATGTATGTTGGTGCCTCGCCGGTAAAACAGCTCACCACTGTAATTTTTTTGGCGGGCAAATATAGTACTTCTTAGAGAAAAAGGAGTGAGACACGTGGCTTAACCTGAAGCACGAGATTCACCAAACTACTTGAGAGGAACTTACACAGTACCGTTTTTTCTGTTCTAAAACTAACAAATCAACTGTTTCTCTTCTTCTCTTCTCTACTCCTCTCCTTGTTCTGTTCTGTAATGTAAGTTTTCATTTCATTTCAACTTTTTTTCTTTCTTTTCGTCACTTGCATTACACCATATTATGTATATTCTCTACCTATCTCTCTTTTTTTTAGTTTGCAGTACGAATTATTTCATGCTTCTGTTGTTAGACTATGATGATATTGATCAGAACATATATAAGTTAATTATTAGTAGCATCACAGTCCAGACCTCACTTGAGAGAGAAAACTGAACCGATAATATTGCATGATGAATCTTCAAGACACGCCTTCATCTCATGGCTTCCACATGCCTGCAGAATGGGAACCTCACTCACAGTGTTGGATGGGTTGGCCGGTAAGTATACTCCATGAAACTCTTCTCTTCTTGTGATGTTGTTATGGAAATTAACCTTGTCCTTGGTGTTGTTGCGGGACAGGAACGCGCTGATAATTGGCGTGACAATGCCATTCATGCTCCACGTGTTTTTGCCAGGGTGGCGGCTGCGATCTCCAGATTCAAGAGAGTAACCGTTTGTACTAGTTCCTCTCAGGTAGGTTTAACTTGTTAAGTTTTTACTAATTGTTGTTGGTTGTTTATTTATATTGCTCTATGAGAATTTGTTCTTCTGATTATGTGATTTGGTTGGGTTTATGATATCAGTGGGAGAATGCGCGGAGTCAGCTTCCAGATAATGTTAGAATTGTCGAGATCAGCGCCAATGATTCTTGGTTTCGTGACATGGGACCTACCATGAATTTTTCTGGTCAATAGTTTGGATTTATAAACATGCATTCTAGATTGTGGTTTTTTTTTATTGCTCATATGGTTTTCTCTTTTTTGTTGATGCTTGTTTTGTTTAACAGTTTGTTGTGAGAAGAGAAATGTTGAAATCTGATGATGTGGAACATAGGATAGCTGGAATCGACTGGACTTTTAATAGTTAGGGAGGTAAGCACAGAGATTTTTTGACATTCATATCTATTAGGATGTGTAATTTGAGGATTGGTTAAAGGAAAAAACCAATGTGATCCATTGAATTGATTACTGGGTCTTGGTTGTCGGTTCTTCAACTAACGGACTTTTATTCAATGTTTAGGTTTAGAAGATGGATGTTACAGTGATTGGAGTCTCGATGCCCTTGTTAAAAAGAAGGTTAGGCTGGTTATGTCATTCATTATTTCTGTTCTAGCTGTGGTAATGACTTAATGATTTTGATACTACCACCATATGTTTTCTAGATTTTGGAAGTTGAGAGGATTCCTAGATTTCCGCAATCTATGGTGCTCGAAGGTGGAAGCATCCATGTGGATGGAGAAGGTAAGAGTTAATGCAGCGATTTCCCAGCATGATAGTTATCCAGCTCTTATGATTAAACATCACTGTCCACCCAAATGTAGTTTCAGTGCCGATATATTTATGAACGAGGAAAAGTGGCAGTTAGGCAGGATTGTTTTGGATTTGTTATATTTATGAATGTATTTTACTCTGTTGCCTTCATTTCAATCCGATCCTGAAATCAGATCATATATACTCAGATTTACCACTCTAAACTTAGATCTCCATTCTCCTTACCAATTTGCTTTTGAAATGTCTATGTTTTGCTGTTTTACTTCAGCGGTATTTTCTTCCTTCAGGAACATGTATTACCACAGAAGAGTGTCTATTGAACAAGAACAGGAATCCACATTTGAGTAAGAGCCAAATAGAGGACGAACTCAAGGCATATCTCGGAGTCAGGAAGGTTGTATGGTTGCCTCGTGGATTATATGGTATGTAAACTTGACACTGATCTTTTAGATTAAGAATCTTCCTATGAACTGATAGTATTTTGCCTCAATAACATGGAATTAATGACATTGAATTTGGCCTTACTCATTTTTGGGAAGTCTCTGGGAATTAATAACACAGAGTTTGGCTTGATTCATTTTTCATTAGCTAATTTTCTACAAAAAGAAACAGGAAGCTAATAGTGTTTTATTTTGTTAGGATGTTTTGATAACTTTTTCTTTAAGCATCCTTATGTTGGTTTTACTTCATTCCAATCTTACTGTTTTATCCTCACATATACTCCAACCAAAGTAGCCAATTTTAAAAGCAAAGACTGATCTACATGTTGAAAATGACTGTGTCAATCTTCACGCGTTTAAAGAATTTCCCAAGCTGGGATATTAGACACTTCCAAAGAGACGATCTAGAGTAATTTCAATACATGTTTTAGGTTCAAACGGGTTTTTAGTTTGTGTATATTCCCTATGTTGTTATTAAGAAGTACAGTATGTTTATTTATACAGGAGACGATGATACAAATGCTCATATTGATAGCATATGCTGTTTTGTGAGGCCTGGTGTGGTTATTCTGTCTTGGACTGATGATAAAACTGATCCTCAGTATGAAAGATCTGTAGAAGCATATTCTTTGCTTTCAAGTGTAACTGATGCTAATGGTAGAAAATTTGAAATTATTAAACTCCATGTTCCCGGTCCACTATACATGACCGAGAAAGAGGCTGCTGGGGTTTTTCAGGTAAACATCTAAATTTTTGGATCATTCTTTAATGGAATCTGGTTATATGGAAAGCTCAAAGGCCTAGTGGTAACCCTGTGATTACATCTCTAACATAATTTGATAATTAGGTTAATGAATTTTATTTCCAGTCAATAAATAAATGAGCCAGTTTTGTTTTCAATAGGATGTAATATCAAGAAAAATAATTACTAGAAAGTGATATATTGCATATACTACTCAGATTCAGTGCATTCTCTCTTTATTTTTCTCTCAACTTATTTAAATTTTCACACTGTAAAAGGAATCAGAAGTTGAATTTAGATTCTATTTAGATATTGAACCTATGTACTGCGAGTAATTTATGCTGGGCAGTGCAATCTTCGGAATAGAGTTATAAGCAGCCAGCTTCAATTAAGACATGGGTTTTCAAGCCTTCAATTTGTAATCAAGCCTTCAATTTGTGCTTTCAAATAGAGTTTTCAGCCTTCAATTTGTGCTTTCAAAGAACAAATCAAGAACAAGTTAAATATTGCCAATACTTTAGTAGTTGTAATCAAGTAGGTTTTATACGAATAGATTCTAATAATGACAATCCTGCAACTCATTATATGAAAAATTATATGCTAAACTTGTAGCAAGGTTGATTCCTGGTATGGTTAAGAGTGAATATTACTGTTTATTATACTTCTGGGTGATAAGTTATTCTTGCAACTACACAATATAAACCTTTATTGGATGTTCTGGTGTAACTCTGTATTTTTCAGGATGATGAGGCCAAGCCAAGACTTCCCGGTACTAGGCTTGCTGCTTCCTATGTAAACTTTTACATTGCAAATGGTGCTATCATTGCTTCACAATTTGGAGATAAAAAATGGGATGATGAAGCTATCCGAGTTCTGTCCATGGCCTTCCCTCATCATGAAGTGAGTAATTTTTTTGTTGTAAATAGTTGATTGTTGAACTACTCTTTTTCAGTTGAAGAATTATCCGGCAATATGGTAATTTTTCAATAATATGTATCGTTTTCACTAACTACTGCAGTTAGTGTAGATCAAGGAGTATTTCTGAATGAGTTATATCTATGAGTGATGAGGTTTGTGGCAGAAGATCTGTTGCTCAAACTATTGCTGTTTGTTCTAAAGATAGCTTAGAGCTAATGCTATCAATCTTCGTTGTTCCTGTTTCTCATGCAACCAAATCATCATGAATAACTGATGCATTAGACATTGTATTGTTTTCCACAAACACCATCCTAGTAGTTTCATTATAATACTAAATCATATCTTTGCTCTAGTATTTTACAATTCGTTTATGAACCGTAACATTTAGGTGTCGTTTTTGAGTTATTTCGGATACCGAATGACATTCTATAATGTTTGTTGGTTCCTAGGTTGTGGGAATTGAAGGTTCCAGGGAGATCGTTTTGTCAGGTGGAAATATACATGGCATCACTCAGCAACAACCAGCCATTTAGAAATATTCTCTCAACTACTTTGATATGTATTTTGTTGGACTATTTTATTAGGATGATTGATTAATTGCTTGGTTCGCTATTTTTGAGCAAGGATGTTTGATTTTCAAATGCAACTAGTTGGACACCCGTACGAGTTGCGTGTCGACGCACATTTTGATAATAAATATTGTAATATTTGTGGGAATTGTAACCAAGATAACAGTTTAAGAATGGCAACATGTGTAAAAAAATGAAGTGTAACAGTAAAATATAAAAATCAGTGATTTGGTGATTGGTTTTTTGACTATGTGAAGTTAAATTTAATCAGATTTTTTTTTTTTGGACGTTAAAGACAAATTCATTAACGAAGGTCTGGCAATAAATCAAAAGTCAAGACTGCAGAAATACACGGTGGAGTTTCTTCGATCTATATGCAATCTAAATTCTCAAGAGCATATTTAGCTAAATAATGAGTAGCTTGGTTGGCTTCACGCCTAACATACAAAAAATTTAAACTACGAAAACTACCCTTAAAACTAATACAATCTCGAATAATAGAGCCAACATAGTTAGGAGATTGTTGGTCAGCATTCAACGCTGAAACCACATTAGAAGCATCTGATTCTGCTATAAGATTTAGAAAAGACATGTCTTTCGTAAATTCCAAACCCTTTTGCATAGCTAAAACTTCTACAACCCCTAAATCTGGTAATGAAAAGACTTGCCAGGAGCTAACACCAACGACAACACCTTCATTATCTCTCACAACAACACCAATACCCCACTTATCACCTTCTATCGGACCTGCTGCATCAACATTAAACTTATAGAAACTACTAAAAGGAGGTGTCCAATGAACTTCAGAAATTTAATCAGAAATTGATAACAAATGAATGAGTTATATGTTGAAGTGATGGATTCTGTCTCCAATGGAATATGGGGGAAAAGATATTGAGCAACAAAAAAGGCATCGTGCAACAAAAAAGGCATCAGTACAAAAACTAGCAATTAACAGTTTTGAAGACTAATAACAGCGAGAACATTATGGTTTGTTTGGGAGGGAGTTTTAGAGGGAAGGATTTTGGAAGGCTAAGCCTACATTTTAAAATATATTTGTTATTTTTTAAAATCATTTAAAGAATAGTATGATAAATAATCATATAATATTTTAATTACATTTAATTCATTTTATAGCATTCGTAATTTAAAAAAAAATGTAAGTCCTCCCTTTCAAAAAATTTCATTTAAACATACCCTTAACAAACTTTGAAGTAGCAAATTGGAATAGATAACATATGTTTAGGCATGACCTAAATTATCAAAGTTAATTTCAACTAAAAGAAATAAGAATTTACTAGAATTCGACACCTGCGATGCACGATTTTTATTAAAAGTGTTATATATAAGTATTAAATTGATTGTATTTTTAGAGTGTCGTATATAAGTATCAAATTGACTATCTTTTGGGCTCTTTGATAACATCCCTACACAAATATCATGTCTTTGATGGTATCTCTTAAAACAGTAAATCATGTCTTTCCAGTCCAATATAAAGTTTAACCTTGCATATTTCCTTAGTCATGGATGTTACCCAGTGTGAGCATCTTTCAAAAGAGCATTGTCTACAAAAAGAATGCAAGAAAATTAATTAAAACAGAAAAAAATTAGCAAAACAAAAAGCAAATACATGGTTCAAAAATAAAATGGAATAGAAAAATCTAAAAGAAAAATTAACATAATTACTACTTCATCCATAAACCCACACACACAAAATGGAGGTAACGACATTCAAACCTCGATCATGACGTCTGGCCTAACAATTTCGGCATTTTTACCGGTTGAGCTAATCTAAGTTAGGTTGAGGTAAAACTATATTTATTTATTTTTTTTAAAGAAAAGAGAGAAGACTACAACTATTTTAAAAGTCAATTTATCTAAAAATATAAAGAGATTGCAAGATTTTGACACACGGATTTTTATTTGATAGAGCGATGATGGATTTGGCTTAGTAGAATAATACAGGTGTGAGAAACTACTTGCGCTAAAGATTTTCCAATTGACGATGTGTTCACCGATACCGTTGTGGTTGGCGGAGGCAGAAACTTTAAAGTACATATCATTGTAACCTTAAAGTGAAACCACTCTAATAATTATATTATAGATATAACATAAATAATTGGGAAGACAAATAAAATGTTATAGATATAACAAAAATAGTGGAGTGGAGAAGACAATAAATAATTTTGATTGGTGTCAACTCAACATGATAACTTTATTCATATCTTTTTCATCAAATAATTTAATGACTACAAACTCATCTTTCAAATAAATAATTTTGATTGGTGTCAATTTAACATGATAACTTTATCTATATCTTTTTCATCAAATAATTTAATGACTACAAACTCATTTTTATGATGAATAAATACAAAATCTTAGGTTTAAACCTCGTGCCCTATCAAGGGAAGTTACTCAAGAGGACAACTTTCTCCACATTTTTCTTTTGAGAGACTTTTCAAGATTTTATTCATGGGTAGAGTAAAATTTACCTTTTTTTTAAGATAAAAAACATTAAACAACTCAAAATAAAAAAGCATCTTCTCCTTTCATGTTTATGTTGATGCCTTGGCGGTAACAGCTCAGGAGTTACCACCACTGTTATTTTTTTCAGCAGGCAATAGTAATTCTTAGAGAAAAAGGAGTCAGACACGCGGCTTAACCTGGTGCGCAAGATTCATCAAACGGTGGCAATTCCTTGAAGGGCACCATTGGTTCTCTTTATAATAATACTTTCAAAATAATAGTAAAACAATATCTTACTTATATTATAAATGTAATTCTGTCTCGCTATACTTAACCTAATTTTTCTTCCACACTTTTGCATTTAATGTTTATCTAAAGTAAAATAAAATTATGCTCTTAATTAGATGCTATTTTTTTGGAAAGGAATAACCGTTAACCCGTCTCACTATATCTCTTACTTATAAATGTTAACCCGTCTCGCTATACTTATCTTATTATTTTACGTTACGGTACCATGAACGATGTCATGGAAATATTATGTTATGGTACAATACCAACATCTATGTTTCTTAATATTATGAAATACTATATGACAATCATGACATTCATCTAAACTATTTTGTTACCTATTACCGTCAAATATTACCTTCGATATGACCCGTACGTTAGCACGGGTCGATGGTCTAGTTACGGGTCGATGGTCTAGTTAGTAAGTATTTTCATGTCACTCAAAAAAAAAGTGAGAGGTCCTGCTATCCCCTTACCCCTTTGTCCCATCCCAATTTACTACTATAAGACAGGAGCATTTTTCATTAAAACTCATTTTGGATTTGTCTTTTCTATGTAATATTGTATAGGTTAAGACAATAAAAAATGGTAAACTTTATTTTTTTTTTTTAAGGAAAAAATGGTAAACTTTATTGAAAGTAATAATTATTTATTTTAAAATTATGTATATAATATAAAGCACAAAAATTTTAATATAAATATTTTGACATTTTAAGTTATGCAAGTTCGCATATGATAGAAAAATTATTTTTACATTAGCATTGCCGCGGAAATTAAGCCAAGTGGATTATGCTGAAAATTTGTGATTCCTGAAATGATGTTGTTGTCATATTATTAAAAAAACTTGTTTATTTCTTTTTTAATAAAATAAATGTATTGAGATTTGTCTTGAACCAACTCGGTCTTGTCTTGGTACTATCCCAAATTTAGTAATTATTTTTTTAGAAAATCAACTATTACAATTTCCAATGCATTTAATACACAATTTTTCATTAAAAACTTACTATTTAAAGTGCTTAAAGAGACACTCGTTAAAGTTTCCCAAAAAAAATATGTCTTTTGTACACACCTCTTTAATTCACTTTTACATAATATTATTAACATAAATCATGTTTTGACTACCTTTCGGCCGACACCCAAATGACCAGGACCCCTTCCTCTAGAAAACATAGGTTGGAATTTTTTTTTTAAACTTTTAAAGCAAAAATCAATTTTGTAGAAATTTTTCACTCTAAATTATTTTTTTGTGACCATGTGATAAAAATGAATTACACAGAAATATATGAATTATTAGTAATTTATGGAACGTGAATGAAGTCAACCACTGAACCCGAAAAATTAAATTGTCAATTTTATTTTTTTACAAAAAAAAAAAACCAAAAAATAACAGTAGACACACACATGTGTTTGGTTGAAAATCGAGCGATCCAAGAAAGTGTAATTCCTCATTACTCAACCGACGACGTGAAATCGGGTCTTCGAAAATCACTTTTTGGACACCTGATTTCAGTGCCAAACATATTTCATTAACAATCAATACAACACAATTACAAAACGCATAGTGAGAAATTGAGGATCTGAAGAAGAAAAGAAAAATGGGTTGCTCATTCTCCGGTTTAAATGCATTATACGATTCAGTGAACGGAGGTGGTGATGTTTGGATCAACGAAAATCGCTTCCGCATCCTGAGACAGCTCGGAGAAGGTGGATTCGCTTACGTTTATCTCGTTAAGGAAGCTCCTAATGACTCTGCTACCGGTGGTCTCGCTAATAAGCTCAAAGACTCTTCTCATCTCGCAGGTACTCGATTCATTTCTTAATCACTTTCTTTTCTAATTTGATCTTATTGTGTGTTAAAGCTTTGATCTATGCGTTTTCTTACTCGATCTATGATGCAATTGAAATTAAGATTAGTTTTTATTTTCCGATCTGGTATAGTTGAATTTTCATTTTTGTTGCATTGCATTGCATGCTCTTGTTGTTGCGTTTTATGGTGAAGTCATTTTGTGATTGGATTCGGTAAAACTCGTGTTTGTTGCATTGGTGTTGCTAATTAATAATAGGAGTATAGGACTATAGGAGGTTCTGTATTTTTAATTGATTTATCGAGTTTCAGCTGAATTTTGATGATTAGCAATTAAGTAAGTTCAATGTTGTTGTGGTAATTAAGAGGTTTGTGTAAATTTTTTTATTTTTTATTTTTTTTAAAAATAATATAGATGGAAGTGTGTGATTCAGTGGATCTGTATGCGTTTTTGATGAGTTGTATTTTGAATGAATTTGGTTTTATATAATAGTTTCGTTATAATTGAGTTCGAAGTCAAGTGATTTATTTATGTTTGAATTTTTTGACTGTGAAATCAATTTTGATGTAAAAACTTTAGTGTGAAATTTTCAGTTTACCGCAAAAGCTTACTTTTTATCACTTTTAGTTAAACCAAGGTTTGGAAAGAAAATACATTAGTTTTAGGGAATCAACCAAATCACATTTAAAAATAAATAAATAAATTCAATTCTGATGGTTTGCACTGCGAAATCAAACACAAATTAATAGGTCAGCTGTACTGTCTCTTATATGCAGATGATGGATCTTATGCTATGAAAAAGGTCCTCATTCAGAACAACGAGCAGCTGGAGTTGGTCAGGGAGGAGATACGCGTCTCTTCACTGTTTAGTCACCCCAATCTCCTCCCGCTTCTTGATCACGCAATCATTTCTGTTAAGGTGAAGTAGTAATTGCAACCAACACTTACACCTTTCCTGCTTAGCTCGGCATGCTTTTGTGATTATACGATGATGTAGAATGTGTCCCTTTTGTTGGCAGCCTACTCAAGAAACATCTTGGACCCATGAAGCATACTTGTTATTTCCAGTTCATTTGGATGGAACATTGCTAGACAATGCCAAAACAATGAAAGCCAAGAAGGAACACTATTCCACCTCAGATGTTCTTCAAATATTTCGGCAGGTAAAAGAATCGTATTTTCATTATGCATTTTACTTAATAATAGCTTTTTTCATCAGGGGAGGGCGACTAGGGACCTCAAGCATCACTCTTGTAATTCAACATTTATTATATATTGTTTAGCCCTTCTTACAGCCATTCTTGGTTGTCACACACAAATTAGTATCATGCAAGTAATTCATGACATTAGACGTGGGTTATTGCTGCCTTGAGAATCATATTGTAAAAGAAAAATGGATTTCTCTGGTCTTCTTATTTTATCTTTTAGTTTCTATGTTCTTTTTGAGATTTTAGTTCTACTATTAATTTTAAGTGACAGAAATTGTTTTATTATAACACCCTTTTAACATCGTAAAATCAACTCAACAGCTTTGTGCAGGACTAAAGCACATGCACAATTTAGATCCTCCATATGCACACAATGATGTCAAACCTGGTAATGTTCTCATAACACACAGAAAAGGACAACCACCACTGGCCATACTGATGGATTTTGGCAGTGCTCGTCCCGCAAGGAAGAAGATTAGCTCCAGATCAGAGGCACTCCAGTTGCAGGTGATTCGTTCTTCCTTTTTTTAGTGTTGTTTGTAAAATAAAAACTTTCTACGGCTTTAATATTTTAGAACTTCCACTTGCAGAACTGGTTTCTGTGACACCACAAAAATGTGTGGTGCTTATAAATATATCACATTTTGTGACGTCTTTGTGATCCTTTTGCTCCATTTGTATTATGTGAAATTGTATTGCCTAATATGGTAGGTGCATATGCATCATCAAGCTGGTAATGGATTTTGGATTTCTTAATTTACATTAACTGGTCTTATATTCCATTTAAAACTAAATTTCTTTGCTTTGGATTTCTTTTTGGCAATACTAGTTCTTCTGATAGTTTTTCCAGTTTTGTGTAGATTTTAAAAATATGAAAAAGAAAAGCTTCTTTTCAATCATCTAGCTTGGATTTTCTGACCTGGTGTTTGCTACTTGTCTTCCTATGTAGGAATGGGCATCTGAACATGTCTCTGCTCCTTTCCGAGCCCCTGAGCTGTGGGATTGCCCAAGCCATGCTGATATAGACGAGAGGACTGACGTTTGGTCACTAGGATGCACATTATATGCAATAATGTGAGGATTAATTATTCTTTTGTAATTATATTTGATGTTTACATTTTATACCAACCGTGCCTTCATAAATCATAATAACCGCATTTTGATCCTCAACTCGTGCAATGAACCTGATCTAAATCCTTAATGTGCATATTGATCCCACAAGTTAACAATGGATTGAAATTTAGGTTGTATATTTCAATTATGAAAGCTACTATGTCATCATACCCCACTAGTATTGTTTTCCATATATTTGGTATATGCTGTTCACATGTCTGTGTGTGTGTGGATGTGCTTGTCAAGTTTCAAACTAGTTTGTCTTTACAATTTAGAAACAACATTTAAGAATTTTATTTATTTGTTTCTTTAGGCTTTGGTTGGGAGTTTGGAGGGGAGGGGAGGGCTTTGGAGGGATGAGATTAGAGGGAAAAATAGAGACAATATATATTGGATTTGGAAAATTTACACAAACCCCCCAAAACCCTCCTCCAATACAATTTTTTAGTTCCCCCAAATTAGGCGGATTTTGTATTATGAAGAAAACTAAGCCCCTCAAAGCCCTCCCCTCCCCTCCCAATGCTTTCCATTCTTTCCACTTCTTTCTTCCTTTTATTCCAAGCCCTCCCTTCCCCTACAAACTCCCAAACAGAGCCTTAGTATAGCCTATAAAAGAAGAGAAAGGAAGGGTTTTTTTGCCCCGACCAAAATGTTCTTGTAGATGAGATGTCAAGAGGGCTGAGCTCCGGAGAGGGGAAAGTGACCAAGTCCTACTTAAGAGCCAGAGTCACTAATTCAAATTGTGAAATGTTTGTGTGATAAAAAGTTAGAAATCACATTAAATATCATAACTATTTTTGAATTTTGAGTAATGTTAGTCACCAAATACAAAAGAAAAACACACTGATGCCCATGCTATTGGATCTCTATGCATATATTATTATTTTGGGGGCAATGTTCATATCAAAATTTGTTTTCCAGTCCACACGAAATAAAATCCAATAGCTGTGCATAGAAGTTTGACTGTGTTTTCTTGTCTCTTGAGGGCTTCTTGGGATAATTTATATTTACTCTTTCAAGTATAGCAAAGTCAACAAGCTACTTCCATCAGTACCATCAAATAACTCTTGTTTGAAAAAAACTATCTGGTGTTAGAAACATATTTTGTCAGCTTTAGTACGGATGTGTTTGATTGTTTATTAATTCATTTGGCTAAAATTTTCAGGTATGGGGTATCTCCGTTTGAATATGCACTTGGAGAGTCTGGTGGAAGCCTGCAACTGGCTATTGTAAATGCTCAAGTCAAATGGCCAGCTGGACTTAAACCTTCATATCCAGAAGCTCTTCATCAGTTCGTGTCATGGATGCTTCAGCCCCAAGCTGCTATGAGGCCCCGGATAGACGATATCATTATCCATGTTGATAAGTTGATTGCAAAGTTCTCTCAATGAGTTATCATCATAGGTAACAGTGTGGCATGGTCACATTTGAAGAACTCAAGTGCAACTGTGCATTTACCGTCTAGTTATATATCGATGGATCTAAAAGCAGTAATAGTTCATCGCCCCACAAAGTTAAACGTATCTGTACCTTTTTTTTTTCTTTTCGTTTTTGGTGTTAGTCTAGATAGTCGGGCGTTGGGTTTATTAAAAGAATTGTTTGTCATTTTAACATAATTTTGTCTCTTGTAATTTATGAAATGGCCAATCTCCCTGTCTTCCTCAGATTTTATACGCATAAATGGGATATAATTATTTATTCAATGTTCTTTGTTCATATTCTGATCACCTGGTGATCGTCTCTATATGTTCATCTTCATCAATGTATTTCTATCAGTATCACTGCATTATTGTAGCTCCTTACGAGAAGCACCAATACACATGTCCAGTATATCTCTATCAATCTCGTCTACCATTAAACCATCTTCTCTGGCAGAACTCTGTATGTATTCAATCTTGTGTAGCCTCTACATAGTATGCACATATAATTTAGCTGGAAATGTTGGTAAAGTCAGGTCTCCATATCCCGTATACACACTTACCCGGTAACCACCCTCATACTCCAATTGGCCACTTTAATTTCGTTTGAACCTTCCTCTGGTACAAAACCAGAATTCTTTCAAATGTCATCTTGAAAATACAAATACCAACAATAGTACTTTTTTTGAAGTTTTTGAACTCCACAAGTCTGTTTGGACTTAAAACATTGGTACTGTCAAAACATGTTTACATGCACAAATATTATGTATTACTTAATAAAAATGACATGTATCCCATGACAACATAAAAACAAATAAAGACAAAATACAAAACAAAAAATGCCAAATTTGGGAAGTACTGAAACAGGAACTGCCACTATTCAGACACATAAATTCTTTAAATTTCTATAAAAATCAAGGTTTTGAACTAGATTGACCTCTCATAGAAATGACTTTACTGCGCAGACCAAAAAAGAAAGAAAGAAATGACTTCAACTGCAACAATTGTACACGGTGGTGCGGCAGCAGCAAGGGTGGCACTGAATGGGATGGACACCATGACGGCGTGGAGGGTTAATCACTTAATTGGTCTCGAGACTTACAGTTAGGTCTCAATTACTATTATTATTTTGTATCATCTATAACTATATTTTTCTTCTTCTTTCTGAATGGTAAAGGGCAACAGCCCCCTTAAATGACATCTATATTGTTAATATGACTTGTTCAAATCAATATCTCCCTCTCTGTCAAAAACAAAAAATCAACATTTCTTGGATTCATATTTTATTTTGGATAAGCAAATATCTTTTGGATTCATGGTGAGGCCAACATCATATTATCTAGAAATGAAGCCAAGTAGTATATATCAATGTATTCTTTTTACACGAATTGTTTTTTCTTTACTTCTAAATTTTGACAAAGTCGTTTCAGAAGTTTGTCGGAACAAATTTATAAATAAATTATCATTTTATATATTTAAAAAATAATTAATACATAGCCTTTGAAGAATATAAAAAAAATCTTTGAATCCTGTATCTTAAAATTAAACAAATACTAACAAGGTACATAACTACCTATAAGAATGCAATCAAACTCACCAATTACTAACAACAACAAAAAAACCCTACCTAAGTAGCTTAGCTGAGTGAAATATCTATATGTATGTATATATCTAAACAAATATTTATAGATATGAATCAGTCATCAGTTAATCATGGATCATTTAAATGGAGTTGGAACTCCTCAGTGGCATTTCTCTACGGTGGCCTTGCACCCATTTTTATAATTATTGCAGTAGCGTTGCTGACGGTAGCTTGTTCGGGGTGTCTTAGGCCTGAAATAGATCACTCGCCGATGACAAGTATTGATTCAAACAAGTTCCGGGAGGAAACAATCACCGAAGTTGATCTTGAACCTAACATTCTGGTAATTGTAGCTGGAGAAAACCACCCAACTCATTTGGCAAAGCCAAGTAATCACCCTTAAACATTAGTATTTGAAACACCAAACTATATGTTACAATGATTGTTTCTTTCATGTATAGTTGATTTGTTTCTGTTTGTTTAAAAATAGGTGCATGTTAATTGCATGTATATTTGATTCACTGTGACTATATCTATTTAGTGTGGTTGTTCTTGATCGATGGAGATAATAGTTGAAAATAATTAGCAGCTTCAAATCACTAGTATTTAAGCTACCACACCACATCTCTTAAAAAAAAAAAAAACTACCACACCACATTTGGCCCTCATTACATCAGCGATAAGCAACATAATTATTATTTTTTTAAATAACAAGCAACATAAAATACAGTGAAAACTTTTCAAGTTTATAATTACATAGAGAATAATGTTACCCAACACATTTTTTTAATACTCTCCTTTATTTTTTTTGAAGAGGCTAAAATGGAATATATTACCAAAAATAAAGTGTTTAATACTCTCCTTTATGAGTTATGATCTTTCAATTTTCTCTCTTCATTTTCCTTCTCCATTACTATAATTTTGAAGAGTTTTAAAATGCATATTAAATAATTAAGCTCATCAAAATGTAACATTATTGTATTTATATTCCCAAAACTTTAATAATAAAAAATTGAGAGGGTGAAAAATGAAAAAGATATCGACTTCCCTTTTTTTGGTTAAAATTTATGAGTCCTTCAAAATTCATATGAGCCATATAATTTGATGGAACTCATATAAACTTTAACAGATAATAAAGTGTATTAGAGAATATTAAAGATTGTTTTGCTACTTACCAGCATTCATCTTAAAGAAAATTAAAGAAAATAGTGTGATTGTAGAAAAAGACAAAAAAATGCATTATGTTCATGTCCTCTTGTGTTGGTAAAAACAAATATCATACAACAAAAAGACTCAAGTTTTTGTTCCTATTTATTTATTTTAAACGACAAATGTTAATAATTAATTATTAAGTTACACTCCCTTTTCCTTAAAGATGATTGAATTACACTCTCATCCCCTTTTATATTAAAATACACACTCCCCTTCCTTATAAGATGCTTGAATTACAACCCCCCTCTTAATAATTAAATATGCACTACGCTTTAATCTATTTTAACATAAATAAATATTTTTTGATGTATATTAATTTGAACCATCATTTAAGAAAAAATAATTAATTTTTTTATAATTTAAATGTCAATGATAATTAAATTTAGGGTAAATTACACCCACCTCCCCTAAACTTTATTAAAATATCACTAACACCCCCTCTATTTTTCAATCAAGCAGTCACCTCCCTTATTTAATTTTCTAACTATCAGATACCTCCCCATGGGTTAATGGTGATTAAACTCTGTTATAAGACGGTCAACAATGTGCTTCCTTCGAAAACCATTATTCTCCTATTTATGAAGCTACCTCTACTTCCCCTTAATCTTCCAATTCCACCGTGTAATTTACCTTTGATTCTCTTAATTTTATTTAAATTCTCAAATCCATGGCTTTGTAACTTGAAATTCATCTGAATCTACAATTTCTCTTGTTTTATCAAATGCTTCTATTTTCTAAATATATAGTTAATTTAGTGTTTTGTTTGATGAGTTAAATTTGTTTAAGTTAATTTACTCCAACTTTTTTAATTCCTTTTTTTTTTCTTTCAAATATTAGAACATGAGGAGAGGTTTTTATATTGACAGAAGTTGAAGAGGTCTAAGACACTACTCTATTATTTGTGAAAATTGTTTTTTTTTCTTCGTTACAGTAAAGACATACTAAGTTCCGAGCTGCTATGCTACACCTACTAAATTCTGAGTTGGTAAAAATCATTTCTTGCTAAAGAAAGACGCAAAAGCATTTTCCAAATTGGATAAGAAACCTTGACAGTCTAAGATAACGAGTGAAATCCCTAGCCATCCAGCAATACAAGAGTTATGATAATTGACCACCGCAATACAAACTAAAGCAAGAACGAAGAGAATGATGACAATAATAAAAACACCAACGCGGGAAAGCAGTGACGCATAAACCAACGAGGGCAACGACAAAAATGATTGCAAGAGCAACAACCGGGAACACATCTTGATACAGGGAATACAGATCAAGGATGCAACCCAAGAACAAAAGTGAATGAGTAATCTAGAGACAAGAAAGAAAACAGTTTTAGTTTTGTGTGTGTATGGATATTGATAGGGAAACGAAAGCAACAAAAAGTTTAGAACGTTTTTGTTTTCTCTATTAACGGAATTTGATTATAACTAACTGCAGGGGAGGTTATTGATTATTGGGAAAATAGAGGGGGTGTTTCTTGTATTTAGACATACCTCAAGGGAGGTCATTATAATTTTCCCTAGTTAAATATTTTTCTATTGATTTTATAATTTAGAGTATAAAATTAACTTTTAAATAACCATGTTTTATTGTCTTTAGTAATTTTTCACATATTTTAATTTTAATTTGGGTTATTTCATATTTTATAATAGGGTTTAAAACTACATTTTAATGAAATTGTGAATAAAAAATAGCGAAAAGTATGTATTCAATTTTTTATTATATTAAAATAGACCCGCAATACTATTTTTTTCGAATTGTGTTAGATTATTTTTTTTTGCTAGATTATTAGAAATAAAAAAAATATTGAAGGAGTAAAGTGTAGATTTTAACATAAGAGGGGAGGGAAATGTAATTCAAGCTTCTCTTAGGGGAGGGGAGTGAAAAAATTTCTAATATATTTTAAATAAGAAGAGGAGAGAAGAGTGTACATTTTAACATAAGAGAGGATGAGAGTGTAATTCAAACATCTTTAATGGTGAAGAAAGTGTAATTTACAGAGATCCTATTATTTGTTCCCCAAATAAGAAATTGTTGTTGCTTCTTTTTATTACCAACTATTTTGTCTTTTTAGAGGACTACCTGTTTTTTGAAGGATTAGAGGACGACCTGTTGTTGCTTCTTTTGTCCGATCAATTAGAAATTCTAATATAAAAACAACTAATTACATTAGACCTTAATACGTTATTTTTTCATTTTTTGGGGTACAAGTCCTTGCTACATTTTATTTGAAGGGAAGACCTTACTACACTCTATCTTTAAAAAAAACTCATATAAATAGTAGTGGATCTGGATCAGCACACGTCATACTAACATATAGTGTTCCTCAAATCTCAGAAGCAAATGTCCAAACAACAGTAGCAACACCATCCAGCACAACTGCAAACAAAAAAATTTAGATAATTAATTTGATAAATAGTTTCAAAAATTTGACTAAGACCAGTTCGTATTTAATAAACTTAATTTCGAAAATAAAGAAAAAGAAAATCTTAATTGGCTAAAAAATTACGAGACCAAAATCATACATATTATCCTCCTTGATTCAAAAAGAAATAAATATTACCATCCTCTCCAGAAACCTGATCCTTTGAATTTAGTTTCTCTGTTTTGAGGAACATTCCAAGAGTAACCCTTGTGAATAGTAGCTGCAGTGTCTTTTGATTGATCATATGCTACAGTATAATTCCAAAATGCAATTACAAATAATATACACAGCAGCATTGGAATGAATAAGAGTATTTTTTTAATTAACTACAAAATCTTCTTTTACACACTAACTTTTGCACCTACTAATTCATGATAAAAAAAAAAATTTAAAAATAAATAAATAGTCAAAGTTTTTGAGTTTCTCTATATATTCTGTTTTTCACCATAGTGAAGAAAAAAAATATAAGTGTTATTTTATATAGGGTCTGATATATACCTTGAGGCTGGTTTTGATAATTGTGACTCATACTTGAGGGATTAAAGCTGTTACAGAACTACAGAATTAGTTGATCGGAGATGAAAGATGACGAGGACTTATATATATATATAATAGATAATGGACATAATGGTTTAGTTTGATTAAGGAATGATCTTACTTTTGGAAGAGGTTTATACTTTTGATTAATACGATTTAGCACTCTAGTCCATACAAGCTTGCTCTAGCTTTAAACGGAGCCCTGCAAGTAGGCGGTGGAATTAGTCCCCTTGGATTAGTCGATCCTAGAATCGGATATCGAGTTTTAAAAAAATAAAAATAAAATACTAATGACAAAATTTCAAAGAACTCAGTTTATGTCCAGAAGAATATGTGATATTCTTGGAGGAGCATTTTTGAACCCGTAATTTCAAACTTTGATGCTGCTAGGCGTTTTATTTTTTCTTTTTTAAGTAAATATTATGACGAAGCCCACTCAAATTAGCACGGAGAGAATCGAACCTAAGAACTCAAGGAGGAACATACTCCCTGCTAGACTCTTTTTAATCATATATATATATATATATATATATATATATATATATATATATATTTTATAATACTCATTCTGGTCATATTTATAAGAAAAAAACATTTTTTCAGGTTCATTGAATATTTAATGTATTTTGTTTATATATTGGTCAAATACATTAGTCATTCAATGAAACTAAAACGTTGTTTTTTAATTATAAATATGACTGAAGGGAGTAGCTTTGAGAATTCTACAAAATATGTTTTAAAAGAGGAGATCAATTCTACAAAATAGTGATCTCCAAGACTATTTTCACTATTTTGTATAATTGATCTCATATTTTAAAATTTGACAATTTTGATCTTTTCATCAAATATTTGATTTAAAATATGGTGATATATACATGATTTAAATGAAGTTTTTTTTAAAAATATTCTTACAATTTTGTTGATTTTAATCTTTGTCCTTCATCGGATTATATATCACATCATTTAAAACATATCATATCATGAATTATTAGTTTAAAAATGTGATGAAAGGACCAAAACTATCATATTTTATAATTGGAGACCAAATCCACAAAATGGTAAAAATATGAGGATCAAAATTGTAATTATGGCAACTATATATTATAATACCCACCCAATTTTATGATAATGAGAATTTCTATAAGCTCACAAATATATCCTTGTTAATACCCACCCAATTTTTCTCTCTATAACAACTTCGTCCTTTTCTCTTCTTGAACCTTCTCTTTCATCATTTTCTCTGATCTTCTTCTTCCATATATTATATAGTTCAAAACTACTTGTGGTGCATGCATCCCCAAACAGTAAATGGAAAGAAAAAAAAATTGTATTGCATTGTGAAAAAACTGTACTGTAACTTGCACAATCTCTATATATACACATCATATCAAACTCACCCATATATAATTTAATTTTGTTTCACTCTCTTATGAAACAAAAAATGAATGGTTCCTCTTAAATTTCATCACTGCATAACTATATGTCCCTCACATGTGGCTTGAAAACTCATTTAATTAAATAAGGTAGGGGACTGCATCCTTGTTAACTGCCAAAAAGTGTTCTTGTAAATTAGAATACTGTGGTTGTAGCAGATTAACAAAAATTTCAACCAAGCATTTCCCTTCCACCATATACATTTGTTCTATGTGACAGAAGGTCGTGAACCATGTGCTGAGTTAATTTGCATATTGAGTTAAAATGTCCTTTCAAACGTCAACTCCTAACTTATGCATGGTAAAATTCAAACACCTATTTAATTACTTCTTCACCTAACAGTACCTGTTTTCAATGTGTGTGTCAAAATGAGTCTATGTGACTCTGTCCTTTTCCTTGATACTATTACGTAGAATAGAATTGTTGTACATAAATGTAGCCGATGCAACTTTATCGCTATTACATTGCATGTGAGGAGACAAAAAACACACATTGCTCTCACAGGCTAGTTGATATTTGATAGAAGATAGACATACATATTGTTAGTTTATTGATGTTTTAATGTTGAGGTGTATGAGTTTTTCTTTTTCTTTTTCTCCACCTATATATTGTGCTCTTTGTTTGCTGTTTTTCTTTCGTCGGATATTGTTCGTTTTATGCAAGGTCTTGATTATTAATAAATTTTGTTGTTAAAAAATAATAATCAAACACATGTGTATAGTAAATATCTACCTTATAAGGTAGTAATTTAGTCTTTAAACTTATAAGTTGTTGTCAATTTAGTTCCCTACCTTATCAATTTTAGTCCAATTGATTTGATATTTTATTTTTTAAACAATGCACATTTTATGTTGAATAGGAGGAGGCGATAAAATGTCTTGACAGTATGCGTTTATCTAAAGTGTCTATCAAACTTGATTGCAAACAAGTTGTTGATGACATTGCTAGGAGACTCAACACCAATTCCATGTTCGCGCTATTCTTGATATTTGTAAAACTTCACTTACAATCTACCAAAACTTTAAGATAAGTTTCATTAGAAGATAAGTAAATAGTGTTGTCCATATGCTAAGTGTGACATTATCTTATGTTAGTTCTCACGTTCATGATCATATGACATTGTTACTGTTGTTATTAATGAAACGAGTTAAATTTTCTTAGTCACACACATATACATATAGAGAGAGATAATTTTTTGTCATTATCCAAACCAAGCACTCCCAATAAACATAAAGGCAAATGTTAAATTGGCTTGTATCGAGGTATACATCAACAAAAACTCAGATACAACTTCAATAACAACGTTATAATCTAATTAATATGAAACTAATTGTATATAAAAATCAATTTCCACAATACATACGATCACAAAAAAAAATATTGGTTATAAAAAGTGTTATAGACGAGTCACTCACAATGTGACGAACAAAGATTTAAATTATAGTAGTTGAAAGAAATATCCACATTTAGGGCTGACCGTGCCTTAAGTACAAATGGAAAAACAAAAACAAAAATGTGGAATCTTATTTGTCGTGTAATTCTATATAGGAAAAAGAAACTGAGGTATGATATCACAGTAACTTGGTTGCTCCAATCCAACAACAACCAATAAGTCATCTTTGCAGTTAAATTTAGTAACTCCACTCTCCCGTTGGATTTTGCAGTTTTTCATAGAAGTGAAAAAAGTCATCTTGTTTCTTTCGACGAGACAAAAGAATTAAAGAGGTTTGAGACCTAAATAAGGTAATGAATAAGTCCTCTTAAACTATAGGTTTTATATATATTCTCTTTAGTTTTTGTTTACTATATAGCCCTGTTGCAATCTACCAATATGCATTTAAATATATCTGTCTTTCTCATTAATAACAGGTGCAGAGAAATCATTAATGATGATTGTATCTTCTTTCTCTTTAAAAATGAATCACCCCTTTTTGTCCTTTCAAATTCAAGCAACACTCTTTGTATTTATGTTTTTTTCTAGTATTTCACTTTCATTGACTGCTTCTATAGCTGGCTGCTGCTTGGTAAGTCAGAGAATTTAATTGGTATTTAGATTTCCAGGTGTTGTGGCATGATATGGTATGGTGAGTAAGACTTATCCTTAAGTTATTATGAATATACACTTTTTTTTAAGTGACTTATTTGAAATTTTTATTTGTTATGTGAATTAATCAAGAAAGTGTCAAGCTGGTGTTAAGAGTTTGACTTTGTAAAGACTAAGCTTAAATTCTCTTGAAAACAATTGTAAGACGAGGGTTCACATACCGAAAATATTTTATAAATATTCACACTCTACTCAACATACCGAAGTTGACAAGAGGGTTCACATAAGACTCAAAACAGACAATACCTCGAAAAAGCAGTAGCAGCGTCGGTCGGAACAAAACAAACATTTGTTGTTGTTTTCCTATTTAAGAGAGATATACTGTTTCTTCCTTCTATCTTCTTTTGTTAATCATTCTCCTTGCTGTTGCCTTTAGGATGAAACCATCCAAAATCTTTGGAAGTGAAGAGGAATGTGAAAGCAGTGAATCTGGATGGACCATGTATATTGGGTCCCACATAGAAGATGATAGTGATGGAGATATTGATAACATGGATGATGAAGGAACTACTCATCAAGCTGATCCAGAAGATGACGATGAAAGTGATGATTCTATGGTTTCTGATGCTTCTTCTGGGCCAATTCATCAACATGGGAAAGACTATGGTTTCAAGCAAGTGGTGGTTGAAGTTGAAGAGAATCAATATGATGATGAAAACAAGTATTGCTTAGAGAAGAAAGCTAATAAAACTTTGGAAAAGCAAAGGAACGGAAAGAAAGTCGAAAACAAAGAGAAGAAGTTTGTGGATGGTAATGGTAAAGGCAAGCCTTCAGTTGAGGGTGGTGGCAAGGTGAGAAAAAGGAAATAGCTTGATTTTTCGCATGAATTGAACTTAGTATCTTGAGATTTACGTCCCTAATGCACTACGCACCAACCACTTACGCTGGATTCCGGTGATATGTATTTTCTGATTAATAGATAGTTTATTAGTATGTTTTTAGCTTCATTTTGACTAAATAATAGCTTCAATTCCTGTGTTGTACTGATTCGTGTTTTCGGATTTGTTGTTATGATGTTGATGAAATTTGAATCAAGAAAATGTCATGGCCATATAGTATTTGCTGCATGCCACGATTAATGAGTAATGGATGCATTTTAAATATCTTGGTATGATATGATATGTAATAGTATACTAATTTTGTTTGAGCAACTTAATTGGTTGGTACGAGAGGCATTATAAACATTTAGGATTGTTTCCGTCTCTATTTTTTACGGTAGATATTGATCAATCTCTAAATATTTTCTAAGGATTTTAGTTATTGTCATGATACAAGTCGCCATAAAGTTTTTTTTTCTTTTCTTTATGTTGTTGAAATGATAACTTGATAACAATTGAAGCCGCGACAATCACGTCTAACTACACATCTATAATATCAAAGATCGTGACACGGTTGTAATTGTTATTGCAACCACTATTTTCAATCTCAAATCCAAGTAACATGCGTCACCCTTGTTAAATTTCTTCAGCTTAATTGTTTTTATATATTCTACAGATTTTTATGAGTTTTGCGATTTTTTAAGACTAATGCTTCTGCATGGATAAACAGGGCTAGTTTTAGCTTTTGTAAAACAAAGCATAGCTAGATTTTTCACGGAAAAAATAAAAATCACAGCTAGAGTATTAACAAAATGCATGAGATATCACTCATAAATAACTCATAATTACTTGATGTATATAAAAAATTTCTAGGAAAATCGGTTTACATTACTCCGCTTAATCTTTATTATAAGAAAAACTAATTAGTTACACGTATTAAGAATTGTTTCCGGTATGGAGGATTCACAATCCAACTAAAGGAACGTCTCTGTATTTAACAACACAAGATTAAATCTCATGGTCGAATCACGTCCATTTGATCATAATCAAATGACAATTTATGAATCATGTTGAATTGATTGCAACAGAATTACTATTAATGCAAGAGTATTCTTGCCCTCGAAAGAAAGAGAGAAAATGAATTTATTTGAAAGAAAATAAAGTGTATAACTTGTATTTTATTGATTGTAAATTGAATAGTTGGTATGCTGCAATTATACAAGTATTTATGTACGTAATCTCTTATTTGAATAACAAGTAAACTAACTAACTAACTCTTAACAAACAAGTTAGTTACTAACTAACAACTAACTCTAAATACTTGATAATATAATTGAATATTTTTTTAAAACTAATCTAATTGTAAATTGAATATTTTTTTAAAACTCGATATCCAGTCCAAGAGCCAACTTATTTGAGGGGTTCAATCCCACAATCCACTTACAGGGTCCCCATTTAAAGCCAGATCACAACTTTGTATGAACTTAGCCCATTGAAATTGACGCTAGCGAGAATCAAACATGAGACCTTACGAGGAGCACACTCCAAAGTTTCAAGTCAACCATTAGGCCAACCTCAAATGGGTTACTTAATAATAGAATTATACAACTGCATGCTCCCTTTATTCTACTACTGATCATTCAATCAATTAAACAATGTCTAGTTTCTTCCTAAGATTCAAAAAGATGTATGTTTTCAAACCCTTAGTTAATATATCAACATGTTGAGATTCACTTGGACAATGCTTCACTTCTAGCCTACCATTATTCACTAAATCCCTCAATAAGGGACACCTAACTTCAATATGTCTTCTCCTGCCTGATTTTCGGCCAAGTTTATGGCAGATGTGTTGTCAATCTGTAAAGTGATGGGACTTTTCACTTGAATCTTCTTTCAACACTGATTAAATCCAAATAGCTTGGCAAGATGCAAATGATCAAACTATATATTCTGCACCACACAATGACAGAGCTACTACTGGCTGCTTCCTTGAGCACCAGGAAATTGATGCTCCAGATAGCTTAAACAAATATCATGTGGTGCTCTGTCAATCTTATCTGCACACCAATCTACATCAGAAAAACATTTGATCACTGCATTTTCTTGCTCCAAGGGACTTGGAAACATGATGACATAGCACAATGTACTATTCAAATACCTTAGCTGCACTCCCCATGAAGCATTCATATGAGATATCCTGGCCTGGGATCATCAATGAACCTGCTAATCAGACCAAGTGCAAATCATATGTCGAACCTACTACTATAGAGCATCAGAGAGTGATCCAAAAATTTATTTGAAGATTGTTGAGTCCACTTTATCTTCTTCGATGTTCTTCTCAAGTTTCAGGTTTGCTTCTATTGGTGTCAATGCAGGACTGCAATCAATCATACAAAACTTTTGACAACTTCTTTTGCATACTTTCTCTGATGTTGGTTCTCCATCTGCTAATAAAGCAAAATGTGGTATACCGTACATGGGTAAAATAAAAAATGGAATGGCAAAGTGGTATATCACATCCTTGAGATGCAATATTCAAGTAGAATGAATAAAAAAAAGAAGATGTATTTTGGTGTAATTTTTAAAATTTGGGGGTTACTAGAAATTATTTAAGAAAAAAGATATAAAAAAAACACATGTTTACTTTGCGAACAAAAGTGCCTTTCAATCTATTTAAAGTAGCATTCTTTCAGAAAAATCTATTTAATATAACATGCAGGTTTATATTTAATTGCACTTTTAACCTCTAACATTTTCAATTGCGTGAATTTGTTCTTCGTGATTTTTTTGTGCAATTTTGACTCTGTATTATTCTCTTATGATTTCATAGTCCACATTAGAGCGGTCAAAATGGGCTAGCCTGTATGGGTCATCAGTAGCTCGTAGAAACAAAATTAAACACCTACAAAAGTCGAAATGTTAACCAAAGTTCCAATTTCTTCATAATTAAAGGTTTTTTTTTTATAAATGGAAAAATTCTAATTCTTACTCTTATATTATTTTTTTGACAAAAATTCTTACTCTTATATATGTACATATATAGTGCATTATTTATTTTGAAATATGAAGACAGCACACATGGGCTTGAAGTTTTAATAATTATGTAGAGACATTTTTGTTTTTCAATATAATCCAAGATAATTTTGCTCCATTTATTACATCGATCAAACCTCTTGTTTAATACACATGATTAAAATCAAATGGTTAATGACGAATTAACACTAAACTAGAGTCTAGAGTAAGAAAGAAGAAGCAGGAAACGGCGACGTGGCGGAAAAACCACCAACATATCGAATACCTCTTTCCTCTTTTCCCTCCGAAATCCCAATCCCAGTTGCGACGGAAATGTCACTCACACGCTCCGCAATCCACCGATTCCGTCACATCATCTACCACACTCCAGTTACTCATACCTTTCAATCCCAACGCCACCGCTCCTTTCTCTCTCATCCCATTCCCATACCCTTCCATTTTCACTCTTCTTCTTGTTCCACCTTTGTCCACGCCGGTGATGACCATTATCCCACCGGTGACTTTGATTTTAAGCCAGTCACCGGCTTCAACAAATTTCTAGTCAAGCTCAAAATGCTGATAGCATTGCCATGGGAGCGTGTTCAACATGGCAGCATCTTGAAAATCATTTTGCGAGGCCAGGTTTTACATTCTCTCTAACTTCTCAATTCTCACTAGTATTTATTTTATTAGTTTTTCAATTTTTTTTTTGTTTTTGGATTTTCCATGTTTCTGTAGATATCTGATCAGCTGAATAATAGATTCTCAAAGAAGGGGTTATCTCTTCCCCAAATTTGTGATAATTTGTTGAAAGCAGCTTATGATCCTCGTATTTCTGGTGTGTATCTTCAAATTGACAGTTTAAATTGTGGTTGGGCTAAACTCGATGAAATTCGAAGACAGATCTTAAATTTCAGAAAATCAGGTAGGTGTCATATTCACAACTCTGCGTTTACCCAATTTCTTCTTAATCTATCTATGAAAAAAAATACTAATACTAGTGTTTAATGGAAATGTGTGAACTCTAAGCCTCTGTTTGACAATGTCAATCACAGTCAAACCTATAGCTTATAACATATAAACTCGTATGATCAAAGTAGAGTTGTTTGGTAACAATCCTTTCTCACTAGTTTATTGCTTTTCACGACCTTATAGTGTTTTTTGAAATGCTAGTTGAACTGATAGCTTATAAAGTATCATATTTTCTCTCATTTTTATACTCATTATCTTAAATGGAAAATTTGAATTAAATATGAACTACAAATATATTTTTTTATGTGCTATTATTGTACTTAAAAGTTTTTCACCTTTTTAAAACACGAAACCATATGAAAAATGGAAAAACCCAATGAAAGAAAGATTAGTAATTCATATAAATCACTAAATGGTAAATGGCCTGAAAAAACCAACGAGCAATTAACACAATCCCGTTACACAGAAAAAAGTTATATTTATTCTTAAGTTCAACTGCTAGTTTTACTAAACACTTCAAATTTAATCTGCTAGCCTATCCTATCAGCTAGCCTATTCGTCATCTGCTACTTTTTACCAAACAAAATCTAAGAAGGTATAATACTTTGCAAACTTATTTTGTTGTGTTTCCTTTTTCATCGGTTCATGAGATTAATCTTTATCTATGTTAATTATCAGCGACATGTAAGTAGCATGATTCTGTTGCTTAAGTACATAATTTTCTCTTTTCATAAAGCATTGCTGTATGTGATTTTCTCTTAGGTTTGCATACCTTTGAGTACATATGGTGATATTTAAATTTAATCTTTAAATACTTCTGACACACATTACTGATCTTTGTTACTTATGAAAGACCTTGATAGTTGATGATGCTTGTAGGAAAATTTGTTGTGGCTTATGTCCCTTCATGTCGAGAAAAAGAATATTACATTGCTTGCGCATGTGAAGAAATATATGCCCCTCCGAGTGCTTATTTTTCTTTGTTTGGATTCAGTGTTCAAGCGGCATTTGTCAAAGGTATGCCAATTCTGCTTTTCATTGCATCTTTTTCAACAAAGTTTGACTTTTAGTATGGTGACATGCCTCCCTACTAAATTTATTAAAGCTTTCCAATGTTAGTTATTCAGATGCGATCATAATGCTTGATGTATTAGCTCATTTTTATTTTTATTTTACATTTTCTTTTGGAAAAATGAATTTTAATGTAGGGAAATTTGTCGTTAAAGGGTTTAAGTTTTTCTTCCATTCATCTTGTAGATGCATATAGGGAAGTTTGTTGTTAAACCCTTTTAAATTTGTTGATGTTTATACTTAGGCCTAAGACTCATGTTAATTCTTTCAGGTGTTTTTGACAACCTTGGAATTGAACCAAATGTTGAAAAATTTGGCAAATATAAAAGTGCAGGAGATCAACTAACCCGTAAAACCATGTCTGAAGATCACCGTGAGATGCTGACTGCATTACTGGATAATATCTATTCAAATTGGCTGGATAAAGTATCTTCCGCTAGAGGTGCATTTACATTTGAAGTCCTATTTGTACCTTAAATAAATAAATGAACTTATGGGTTTCTGCAAATTCTATACAGGTAAAGAAAGAACAGATATTGAGAACTTCATAAATGAAGGTGTCTATCAAGTAGATAGACTGAAAGAAGAGGGTTTCATAACAAGCATACTCTATGATGATGAGGTACATGCACTACTTTGGTATTATGTGACTGCTTATTAGCATGTGTAAGGTTGCTGTTGTCACTTGTCAGCTTGATTAACATAATCATATTGAGAGAGTAAGACATAATCTCATCTTGTGGCCAGTGAGGAATGCAAATTTAAATTTAAATGGATACATTCAAAAACAAAGATTTTGAACGACCTACTCGTGTCTTTTTCTTTCTTTAAAGAATAAATAACAAAAAAAATAAGGTAAGGGGAAATTATTATTAATAATCATGGTACTATTGGCCATTTTACAACTGTTCCATATGAGATTTGAACTCTGTCTTTTGAGGTAACAAAGTCAAACTCTTACGACTCCTCATATATGTGGAGCCTGATGAAATTATAGGGTTTTAGATTTTTTGGGGAAGAAGAAGGAAAATAATAGACCAGAAGAAAATGCTTTAATTCAATATTTACTTGATGAGAATGTATTGGATGAAACAAAATATTAATCCCCAATTAGACTTATGTCTTAATCAAATAAGAAACAGATCACAAAATCATGAATATAAGAAAATGTGGAAACCAATTCTAAAAACCACCTAAGATACTAAAAAATGTTCTACGATACAATAGTTATTTGTGAGGTTCTTTTTAAATTTAACCCTCCCTCAAACTAAAGCTTACTAAGGTTTTAACTAGTTACAATTAGAATGTTCTACAAGAATTCTGGGATGATCGTCATCCATGAAAGCCAATTAGAATGTTGCATGACGAAGTAATAGATTTTGTTGGAACGATTATTGGCAGAAACTTCCTTGCAACTTGCAAGTAACATAACTATAACAAAAAGTTCTTCAAACTCGTCAAGAATAACATTTCGAAGTTTCAAACTGTAAGAAAACTCACAACACCCTATATGAAACAAAATGAGAATTACCTTTGAGCAACAAAATGAGAATTGTCTGGGACCAGAATAAAGATGCAAACGATCAAAACAATGTGGGAAGGTGCCGAAAGGTTGCGTTACAATGGTCCACTACTTGAACAACACTGGTTGAAGGGGAAGATAGGTTGGATGAGTTATAAAAGATAAAATTCTAAACCCTATTTATACTTGTACGAGACTCTAAATCCTAATTAAATATAGAAATATCATTAAGTATAAGGAAATTTTGAAATCGCTCCCGAGAGATCATCTAAGATACTCAATTTTTCTGAATTACAATGTTAAATTTGGAAGTTATTTTATAAATATTTTCTAATAATGCCCACTCATGTATACATAATCAATACTGGCTATTGAATTCTTTTAGAGGGTGCACTCAAATAAGGATCAAGACTAAAAGGAATGAGAAACATAAAATGTTTTGCAGGTTATCACCAAGTTGAAGGAGAGACTTCAGGTGAAAACAGACAAAAAACTGCCTGTGGTTGATTTCAGGTAAATTTACCTTTCTTTGAGTAGGTTACGTCGTTTCTTCAGCATAGATAAAGGCTGGCTTAAAAAATGTATATATATCCTTAGTTGGATAAAATTCATGTCTTTGTTTCATTTTCTAGTTTAGAAATCTACAATAGTGTTTGATGACTGCAATAATGTCCAAAATCAAATAACATAACTATAATTCGTCTCATGAATAACAGAACCCTAGTTCTCATGACTTGTACCTGTTTTAAATAAAGACTGTTCTAACTAGGAACTATCTAATATGGATTGCTATGGCTTCCTGTTTCTTAACAGACTTATATTAGATCCAGTTTTTATATATTAAAATATGCCAAATAACTCATTAAGCATAAATAGATAGTTCCTTTGCTCAAATACAGAAAATACTCTGGAGTTAGAAAATGGACTGTTGGAATATCAGGTGGTAAAGATCTGATAGCCGTCATCCGAGCCTCAGGGACCATCCGTCGTACTGAGGGTCCATTTAGTGCCCCTAACAAAGGTGTTATTGGAGAGAAGTTCATTGAGAAGATCCGTAGGGTCAGAGGTACACTTTTTATCGCATAAATTTTAGTTCCTTAAATTTCAAAGCAGATAATAAGTGAAATGTATGATACTACTTATATTGATAATGTGAGTTTTCATTAATGCAGCATCATAGCTATCTTTGTGTAGAGTTATATTATTTTCTATAACAGACTGGGCTTGGGAGGCAAAAGTATTTCACTTAATTTAAGTATTTCCTACTGAGCATCGGCCTTTAGAATCCTTCCCTTGATTTTGACAAATATAAAAGGAGGTAGATTGTACAGAAGAAACTGCAAGAACAAGCATCAGGATGACACCTTTTTTTTTTAAGTTTTTAGAACTAAAACAAGGACTTTTGAAGTATAGCTTCCTTACCAATTGTGAGTATAAATTTGACACAGACCCCTCTGCTAGTCGAAATCAGAGAAAATATATAAACATTTATGACTTGAATGGATCACGACCAATTCCAGTGTAAATAAATTTTGTAGGGACTAAAACAAGACAAGGACCATAAGCAAAAAGTTGTATATTGCAGGAACTAAAAGTTTATTTTATAGGAATTAAGCAAAAAATGCCATATTTGCAGGGACCAAAAATTACATTTAAATGTGCATTTTTTAGCTCATCGTGTCTGCTCCATCGTTTGTGTCCTGGTCACACCGAGTCGTCTTTTTTCTTTTCAGAGTCAAATAAATTCAAGGCTGCTATTATCCGAATTGACAGTCCAGGAGGTGATGCTCTTGCTTCTGATTTGTAAGTTCTGGTAGATTCCTTTCTGTTCAAGTTGCACTCACTTTTTAATAAGACGTGCAAGAAATGGTTTTTTTGATTCATAAAGCAAAATGATCTATGCCTTGGCAATACAACTTAATGAGAACCTGAACTACATTGGTTTTCCTAATAACTATTTTGAGATGCTACTTGTAGATTTCAGATGGGTTAAGTTAACATAGCCTTTATGGTCTAATTAAATTTGCAGTACATCTGTGATCTTTGTCATTGAATTGTGATACTAATTGCTAACTATTTGGGAAAGTTTGCATGTTTAGCTGATAAAGTTTTGATACCATGGTCTACAGAATGTGGAGAGAAATCAGGCTTCTTGCTGCCAAAAAACCAGTCATTGCTTCAATGTCTGATGTGGCAGCAAGTGGAGGATACTACATGGCAATGGGAGCAGGAGCTATTGTTGCAGAAAGTCTTACCTTAACTGGTTCAATTGGAGTGGTCACAGGTAAACCTGGGTCTTTCGGTAGAAGAAAGGAGGTGTCCTATGAGTGGATGCTAATTTAATGAATAAAATATTTGTTATGAACCACATTAACCAACATACACATGCTGATATAATTGAAATAAATGAGATCATCCATGTGTTAGATCCTATATGGTACTTGCTTAATTTAGGAAACTTCAGAGTGTGGCCGGGCACTCAGCTATAATCAGTATTTTTTTTACCCCCTTGACTGATATAGTTGTGTAAGGTATCCCTAGATGTTCTTTGCTTCTTGTTGTGGTCTTGTAGCTAGATTACCATTTTCACTGAGTTTTATTTCAAAAATATTTTGAACTTATTTTGATTTTAAAAAATATAGCAGTTTGAAATATCATTTGAATGGTAATCATATGCAACCAATGGAAGTTGTAGCTGAAAAAAAAACAATTGAGTTCTGAAATAATGATGACATGGTAAAGTCATGAACAGTCTGGATTCCATTTCCTTATATTCTATTGTATATTCTCCTTGGGTTATATAATCTATTAAGTTGATGACATAACTTACTTTTGTAGGAAAATTTAGCCTTGGGAAACTTTACGAGAAGATTGGTTTCAACAAAGAAATTATATCAAGGGGTAAATATGCTGAGCTCCTTGCAGCTGAACAACGTTCCTTTAGGTAATAGAATTTGTTCATTTATTCATAAAGATTCTAGAAGAGAATTTTAATGTACACTGTGCCATCTGATGTCCAACTGTATGACACTTTTTGTGAGACGAGAAGACTTAATATTTTATGTCTGAGTGTTCTCCAAAAGCTCCGGTCTAGTTCTAATCAGTGTAGTTCTATTATGTCTTAAGTGTTCTCCAAGCTCCGGTCTAGTTCTAATCAGTGCAGTTCTATTTTATCTCCAATATATGAATCCGGTTGAAATAATTTAGACCCAATCTGGGTTCAATATATTCCTTGTTTTTTGAATTCAGGTTTTAGGAAAAGTTCCTCAATCGAGTTATTGAGTGTGATGATAGTGGATAAAATCCAGTGTGGATTCCACGTGAGTTTAGTCAGTAGTAGTAGCAATTGTAGGTGCCCTTTTCAGGATCCCTTCGAGAAGATCCTCAAGATATCCCTAAAAGTTGTAGTAGAAACAGATCAAAGACTTTGGGGATGTAGATTGGTGGAATGTATAATTATTCTGCTTTAGCTTTACATCTAACTGAAAAGTGTAGATTTTATTTTGATCTTTGGCTTGCAGCTGCCCTAGTACCCTCAGCCATCAATATAAGGCTTAAGTAGGCGCCGGGCTTACAGTGTAGGAATATATTTTTATCCATGTTTTATGGGTTGTGATATTTGGACACCTCATATACACCTCGGGTGGGTCCCACACTCCCACTCTCCAAGACACAATAACGAGAGACGGGAGAAATCGAGAGAGAAGAGGTGTGGATTGGGTGGATGGGGTGTCTTCCAATCTCTGATTTATGATTTAATTTTCTACGTTTGATTGATTCATGGGTTCGGGTTGGTACCATTTTTTCCGCATCAGTTTATATTTTTGATTTCCAAGGCTGACACATATTCTCTCTCTCTCTCTCTCTCAAGTACAGGCCACATGAAGCAGAGCTATTTGCCAAGTCTGCACAAAATTTTTATAAACAATTTCGAGATAAGGCGGCTTTTTCCAGATCAATGACTGTATGTTTTAAATTCATATAAGAAAAAGCTATTTTCTGTTCTTCCTCCTTCTATGTCCAATAGTTACAGCTACTATCCCGTCGCTAGGTAGACAAGATGGAAGAGGTTGCACAGGGGAGGGTTTGGACTGGTAAGGACGCAGCATTCCATGGTTTGGTTGATGCTATTGGTGGGCTATCTCGTGCTATTGCTATAGCGAAATTGAAAGCTAATATACCTCAAGACAGTCAGGTTGATTTGACAACACATTTTATCTTGATACTGTTTGTTTATTTGATAATTGAAAGCTAATATACCTCATGATTCTATGCCAGGTTACTGTTGTGGAGCTCTCTAGACCTAGTCCTTCTCTACCCGAGATTTTAAGTGGTCTTGGTAATTCTTTGGTTGGAGTGGACGAAACACTCAAGGAACTACTAGAGGACTTGACATTTTCTGATGGAGTTCAAGCGCGAATGGATGGAATCATGTTTCAGAAATTGGAAGGAAATCCATCTGCTAACCCCATTTTGGCATTGATGAAAGATTACCTCAGTTCTACTACATAGAGAGAGGGGAGACTTTCTTCATTGTTGTATAATAATAGAAGATCTACATGGATTGAAGAAAGTGATTTTCTTCTTTGTATAATAGCGGATCTACATGAAACCCACTGTGAGAAATTTAATTTCTCTATCTATCACGTAGTTGGAACCATGTGGTTATAATGTTGAGAAATATGTATTCTGAATGCAAATCAGAAACGCTCCTCTACACAAATAATGTTTTTTACAAGATACTTCGCTCTTGTTTTGGATTCACGTTTGCTAAGCAAATCTAACGTCCTAATGAGTAATGATTGTGTGCAGAGAGGAGGGATAAGTGATGTGAGATTGAGTCTGTTTGACTATTGCATCCCAGCCCAGGGCATGTTACCATCGAACTCTCCTCTTAGACATCTATGTAGTGTGAATTTCAGTTATGATACACATATATATATATTTTTTAAGTATAGTTATGATACACATAACTAGGAAAAGATATTAAATATATGAAAAAAACAATTATATTATTAATATTTTGAAATGTTTAACATATATTAAGTAAAAATTATTAACATTAATATAGTGTTTTTATTAAATATTTTTTTATTTTTGAAATGTTTTTATATTATTAATATTTTGAAATGTTTAAAGATATTAAACAAAAATTATTAAAATTAATATAGTGTTTTTATATTTATTTTATATAGAAAAAACATTTAAATATTTGCACTGCTTCTAGGATTGTGTTCGGCTTCGGGAAAGGGATGGCTTCGATCGTCGGAAGACTAGGTTTAGGTATGCATCAAGGGAGGATTGGTACTACGGCAGGGCCGTTCCTACAAAATTAGAGGCTCGGCTCTAATTGTAAAGATAGGCCCCCTAATAAAAAAAACATTACCTTTTTTTTTAAGAGAAAAATGTTTAAGTGTTTTTAAAAAAATTAAGAAAAAAACACAATTATAGTAAAAAAAAAAAACCAAAATCCGGTAAGTTGGGAGTTGAACCCATGACATCTACAATGAACCCTAGTGTCTTTACCACTAATCCACTTGCATGATTCTAATATTGGAGCACGCATTTAGTATATATTATGTTTTTTCTCGCATTGTACAAATAAATAAAAAAAATTGGGCTCCAAATTTGGGAGGCCCAACTCAGTAGAGCCGTTTGCACCCCCAATGGGCAGGCCCTGTACTACGGGGATTACTATTCTGATACTGAGCACTCGACGGACATGTATGTGGACTGGGGGGATCACTGCGATGAGGATTTTGGCCAGGGTTACAATCAATTGAGGAGGCTGGGCACTGTTAAGGGTGCAGTACGCAGGCCAGACATGGCCAGGGTTGAAGCGTGTGCGGTAGTTGCACCAATCCACAAACTGCTGCGTGCGGCTATTGATGATGATCAGATCTTTGCGCGTAGGCCTGTTGACAATACGGTGGAATCGTGTGTGGTGGTTGCACCTCTACAGCAGCTGCCGCGTGCGGACTTGGAGGATGAGAAGGTTTCGGACTCTGCACCATCATTCAAAAGGTTCATAACGTTTTATATTACAAATTTTCCACCTCAAGCTTCATCATTTTTCTTGCGAAAGGGTTTTGAAGTTTGTGGCATTCTGGAGGATGTGTTTGTTGCCAATAATAGAAATAAGAATGGTGCAGTTTATGGTTTTGTGAGATTTGCTAAGGTGCGCGATGTGGACAAACTGTTGAAAGCTTTAAACAATGTTTGTTTTAGTCAATATTGTGTTCATACTAAGCTTGCTAGGTTTGATAAAACTGAGAGGGTGAGGGAGTCAGAGAGAGATGGAGGTAAGGTTGTGGGGAAGAGGGGGAGGGGGTTAGGTTTTGAGGGAGAAAAAAAGCGTGAGGAGGAGGGTAAGGTGATGGGTGAGGGTGTGAAGGTGAAGGGGGCAAAGAGGAAGGAGGGTGCGGTGAAGGAGGTGGGGGTGGGGACGGTTGTGGTGAGGGTGGGTGAGTCGAAGATGGGGAAGGAGGGTGTTGTCGTGAGGGAGGGTAGGTTGATAGTGCTTTACCCCCTGTAATATAGGTCATTTCCGGTTTTCCCCCCTGTAAAATATTTTTTTTGAATTTCATCCTTGTAATTTGAAGATTTTTTGGTTTTGGACCTTCGTGGAAAATTTCACCCCTTGTAATTTGAGCAAATTTAGGTTTACCCCCTTGTAATTTGAACAAATTTCGGTTTATATCCCTGTTAATTTGAGCAAATTTCGATTTATCCCCCCCGCCATATCTTCGATTTTGTACAGTCAAATTCTACGAAGGTCCAAAACCAAAAATCTTCAAATTACAAGGACGAAATCCAAATTTTTTTTTACAGGGGGTAAAACCGAAAATGACCTATATTAAGGGGTAAAACACTATTAACCCTAATTTTTTTTTATAAAACATAGGGAATTTTTTTTTTGTAACAAAAAAACATAGGGAATTATCTTGCTTTGGAAGTGATAAAGTCAAAATATTAATTTTTCAAAAAATGTATAAATTGGTTTTTTTTTAATTAGTAAATTTTGAAACAAATTCCTCCAATTGGGTAACATACTCCTCCGTTATCATCATATTTTTTTTTAAATATAGGGAATTTTTTTTATATAAAGTTGTTGATGCAAAAAGCATCAAAGATATATTAAAAGGAAAAAGTAACCAAAAAGAAAGGGGGACATAAAGCCAAAACCTTTCCGCCATTTACAAGTCTAAAATAAGGAAGGCCTAATCTATTCCTAATATAATCAGCTCTAGCCTGGCTGTGGATCTCATTCATCCAAAGTAAAGAATTACAAGACATGCCAATATTTGCTAACCTATTAGCACAACAATTACCTTCTCTGAAGATATGAGTCACCAAAAAATTCATCTGCCTTGTCAAAGCAAAACAATTATCCCATCTGTTTCTAATGATCCAAGGAACCAGAGATATTGACTTAAAAGCAAGAAGAACTAACATTGAATCGATTTCTAGCCAAAGGTTAAGCCAGCCATTTCTATGAGCAATCTTAATAGCTTGCATAGCTCCTGATAACTCAGCAAATAAAGATGATCTCAATCCTAAGTTTTGAGCAAAACAACCTATATATTCAGCTTCGTTGTTTCTAAAAAGAATGCCACAAGCAGCCATAGAAGGTATACCAGAAGCTGCACCGTTCGTGTTACACTTAATCCAATCCAATAAGGGGGGTTGCCATAAAGCTTCTATAATCTTTGGGGCCTTAGGAGGATGAATTGTAATGTTGAAGGCCTTAAGAATAGAAAACTCTGAGATAGAATTACATGCAGTCTTGCCAGTTTTATTCCCAAATAAGGAAACATTGGCAATGATCAAGTTTATGGCAGTTTTCCAATGAATTTTCTTATCAGAGAATCTATGTTGGTTTCTAACAAACCAAATTATATGAATGATATTAACAAGAGAGGCATGAATTACAACCTTGCATTGAGGAGACCATCCTCCATCTGACAGAAGCAACAAATCATCAAAAGAATTCAAGTTAAGGCACCTATTTAAAGTATCAGCTAAGCACTTCCACAATTTATCAGCAAAGTTGCACTGGAAGAATAGATGTGTGGCAGTTTCTTGAGCCTAGGAACAACAACTACACATTGAAGCTAGAGAGAACCCCCTTGTGGTTAGCTGGTCATCAGTAGGGATCTTACCATGCATTAGCCTCTAAGCTACCATGGATTTAGAGGGGGGAATATCCGAGGACCAAATGATTTTGGCCCATTTAACATGATGAGAGTGTGATGTTTTAAACATGTATGCATCCTTCAAAGACAACGCTCCATTGTTAGAGTGTTTTCAAACCAAACTGTCAACCACCTGATGAGATGGAAGGATTACTTGATTCACAAGATTAGAGAGATTAGGAAAGTAAGCTTGCATAAATGCAGGAATTTCCCATTGACCATTATTGATAAAATCACAAACTTTTGCAGAAAGTTGCATAGACAACTGATGATTTAGGTGCAATTGATTGGCTAGAGGCTCTCCACACCAACGATCATTCCAGAAATTTACAATAGTTCCATCACCAATTAGCCAGCTAGAGTTTTTTTTAACAGTTGTAACTTCAGTTTTCATGCTGCTCCAAAGTGAGGAGAAAATGTGGTAAGAGATAAACTTATCCTTCTTCAAAACTCTTGCTCTAATGAAAGTAGCCCATTCTTTGTCAGATGTCATCATCTCTCAACACAAATTGAGGTTTGTTGCTTCATTTAAAAGGGTAAGAGATCTCAAACCCAAACCACCCTCTTCAATAGGTTTGCAAAGATTCTTCCAAGAAACTGTCACTAGTTTCCTTCTATCAATATCACCACTCCAGATAAAGTTTCTAATGCTTTTTTCAAGATCTTTCAGAAGTGAAACAGGCCACACATATATTGAAATTGTGTGAATAAGCATACCTTGTATAACATACTTTACTAATTGAACCCTTCCTGCCATAGATAATAAAGATGCCTTCCAAGCTGACAATTTTAGCTTGATTTTGTCAGCTATGGGTTGAAAGTAGATTTTCTTAGGCTTACCTTTAAAGATAGGAGCCCCCAGATATAAGAAAGGCATGGTGCCAATTTTGAATCCCAGCCTGTCAGCAATAATACTCAATCTAGACATAGATATAGAACCTGCAAAAATTGTTAATTTGGCAGCATTAATAATCTGACCAGATGCTAAAGCATAGTCTTTGAAGAGATCTTGAAGAGCCTGAAGACCAGCAATTTTTCCTTTGCAAAAGACCATGATGTCATCTGCATAAAGAACATGAGAAGGGAGAAAAGTGTTCCTGGGACCCCTGATTAACTCTAAACTACCTTCTTCCATTAATCTGGTTATACCCTGCTGAAAACATCTTCTGCAAGGCAAAAAAAAAAGTGGGGAAAGAGGGTCACCTTGCCTAACCCCCCTCTTGCACTTGAAAAAAAATCATGAAGCTTACCATTAATAGAGATAGATAAGTGAGCTGAGTTCAAAATGACCTCTATCCAATTGCAAAATTTCTCATTGAAATTGAAAGCCTTAAGCACTCTAAGAAGAAATTTCCACTCAATGGTGTCAAAAGCTTTTGCTATATCAATTTTTAAGGCTAGATTTCCCCCAAAAGCACTATTATGAAGGATATTTATTGCTTCTGAAGTTATGCAAATACAATCTTTAATCCGCCTACCTTGAATAAAACCTCTTTGATGATTAGAGACTAAATTTGGCATAATTCTAGCTAATCTTTCTGCTAACACTTTGGTGATAATCTTGAATTTAAAGTTTGAAAGAGTGATAGGCATATACTCACCAACAGTATCAGCTTCAAGAGTTTTAGGAATCAACACAATAGCATTTGAATTAAAATTAGAAGTGAGCCAGTTGTTGATGAAGAAATCTTTAACCGCATTGATGACATCTAGCTTGACTATGGACCAATAATGTTGAAAGAAAAAACCTCCAAATCCATCTGGGCCAGGAGCTCCCTCTCCATTAAGTGAGAAAACTGCATTCTTGATTTCAGCTTTTGAAGTAATCAGAGTTAACAGATTATTTGTTTGATCATCCACCAAAGTTGGAATAACCTCTTCTACTAGAGTGCAATCCTGCAAAACAGAAAAGTTAGTAGAAAACAATTGTTTAAAATGATTAGAAATGTGCTCTGAAATCTGCTCTGGGTCAGTGATAACTTGATCACTGCTTCTAATGGAGGAAATAAGGTTGGTCTTGGTTTTGATTTTGGCAAGTCTATGGAAGTATGCAGTGTTTCTGTCCCCATCAATGTGCCAATTGGTTTTTGATTTTTCTTTCCAAAAAGCTTCTTGTTTGTTTAAGGCTTTGTCAAGGTTTATATGGGCTAATTTTTGTTGGTTTAGAAGGGTGTCCGTTAGGCCATGAGTATCAATTTGGGCTTGAATGTTTTGAACTTCTTGTTCAGCTATAGTGACATGGTTTTGTATATTGCCAAAAACATTTTTATTCGAAACTTTCAGATTTTTCTTGAGATGCTTCAGCTTTTGAGAGAGGATGAACATAGGGCATCCAGAAAAAAGCAGTGTTCCAAGAGTTCTCAACCAAGTTACTACAATCTTCATGCAGGGACCACATCTTGAGAAACTTGAACTGAGAGCCAAAACTTAACCTTGTAAGATTGAAGTCTAGAAGAAGTGGGGAGTGATCAGATCTATGCCTCACCAAAGTTAAGCAAGAAACAGAAGCACACATATCAAGCCAGCTCTGATTGCATATTGATCTATCCAGTTTTCTTTCAGTGTAGGCATTTTCTCCCCTTCTGTTGGACCAAGTATAAATGGAGCCTTTGGTTGGAAGGTGAATAAGTTGATTAGTTTCTGACCAGTTTACAAAATCTTCCATAGGTATTCTAGTTGGGGTAAGAGCACCTCTATGCTCATGCGCTCCTAAAATGGTATTGAAATCTCCAAGAAAGCACCAAGGAATTTGATGATTCAAGAGCATATGTGAAAGATTGTCCCATAGGTTTCTTCTGGTTAGGTAGTTGGTGGATGCATATATAACTGCTATGCCAAAGGTTAAATTGTTAACTGTTAAGGTGAAGGAAACATATTGGTCAATAGTATCTATAATGTAAAGGTTAAGGGATAAAGAGCAAATACACCAAAGGTTAGGTAGATGTGAGGGTCTATTGTTGACTGAAAAAAGCTTAAATCCTAGTCTATGGAGCCAAGATGAAGGAAATCGATCAAAATTCATCATTGGTTCAACAATCAATAATATGTCAGGTTTCTGAAGTAACAAAGTCCGTTTTAATGCTAACCTAGTTGGGGTGTTAGCAATACCCCTGATATTCCAATAAATGCACTTCATCTAAAGAGTTTAATTGGGACACCCTTTGATCTGGTTGAGTAAGACTTCTTACCTACTGAAGAGGAAGATTTAGATTTACCTTGAGATTTCTTTCTATTAGTGACAAGTTGAAAACCGGAGGCATCCAAATTAGCTTGATCTTCTAATGCTAACTGCTCATCAATTTCCAGTTCAATGTTCCCTGGTACCATCAAATCTTTGTGCTTCCTCTTCATCTGCTAAGTTTCCCAAGACTCCTTTAGGAATTGCATATCTCTTTTGATTCTGACGGGTGTAGGAAAACTTTGACTGGAGTTTTGGCTTTCATTATCAGTGTGTTGTTGAGTAGCATCGACAAATTCAGAGGCGTGAGAACTCACACTATCCCTGTCTTGCTGAGAATCATCATTAGGCTCTACTTCAAAGTTCCTTGATGGGGACATTTGTTTCTATTTTCCCACTTCGACCGTCAAATGAACCTTTGTGGTTTGTGTGTTTTGTTGTTGTGCCTTGTCATTACTTTCTCCATCAGATAAGATTTTCTGAGCACGTGATGTACCTGCTTCAACATCTACAATAACTAGATTTTTGACATTATTTCCCCTGTTATCCTTAAGGGTCCGTTTGGTTCGAGAATTAGGAGGGGAGGGGAGGGAAGGGGAGGGATTTTAACGGAGGGGAGGGGAGGGGATATATTTTAATTAAAAACGTGTTTGGTTCACAGGGGGAGGGATTTTAAAATTATTTTACTGTTTTACCCTTAAACTTAATTAAATAAAGAAACTACTTGATTTTACAATTTCAGAGACCAACCAATGACAAACACACATCTAAGTTGTTTATTTTATCTTAAACTGGCTCATATATTTTCCACAACACGACATGAACCGGTGAATTAACATTAAAAAAAAAGATCAACAAACAATAATAAGTTGAATTAAAATAAGATAATAATAATAATAATAATAATAATAATAATAATAATAATAATAATAATAATAATAATAAGGTCGTTGACATC
>Ga0228711_1000064_pt1 | contig 76877 bp, 53 predicted proteins | sample MedpolnodulmetaG_2_FD_177996 | JGI IMG/M metagenome (GOLD analysis project Ga0228711, IMG submission 177996) | Root nodule microbial communities from Medicago polymorpha collected in Santa Monica, California, United States - brown nodules | ecosystem: Host-associated > Plants > Roots > Nodule...
CGACCGTCTAGGCAAGCATGATCCACACACGTATAATCAACCGTCAGGTTGTATTGTAGACACGTGGTGACCATAGGTTTTCCCCGAGGTTACCTATAGCCTAGGATTAGGTAGAACTCACTGAGACATTATGTCTCATCCCAATCCATATTTGTATCAGATCAGCAGGTTGGTTTAGCAGGATTTAGCAAGCTTGTAGTCGGATGGATAATCAGCAAGTGCTCGTTCGTACCCGCTGCAGCATGTTATAGACTTTAAGGATGTATTTTCTATGTTTTGGACGAGTTATATTGTATTGTTGATTGTACGAACGCGTGTTGTTGTATAAAATATTCATTCGAAGAATTATGTTGTAAATTTTTAATGTATCCAGTACTAAAGATAATGCACATGCTAAACTTTCTAGATACGTTTAGTATGTGTATTACAATAGGTAAACAACATAGCTACAACTTCCATGGATTATTTTTATATTCTCTAAAAATTTGGCCAAAATGGAGGTTAAGGGAATTTCCTTGTTAATTTTGGATTTTACTCGTTTTCGACCCTTTTTTACTAGGAAGTCCAAAAAGTGGCCGATTTGCATTGAACCTTAGCATGTGACAATTCGTTGGATAGGTAAACAACATAGCTACGACTTCCATAGATTATTTTTACATTCTCTAAAATTTCGGCCAAAATGGAGATTAAGAAAATTTCCTCATCAATTTAGGGATTTTACTCATTTTCGACTCCTTTCTACAAGGAAGTCCATAAATTGGCCGATTTGCATTGAACCTTAGCATGTGACAATTCGTTGGATAGGTAAGCAATATAGCTACGACTTCCATGGATTATTTTTATATTCTCTAAAAATTTGGCCAAAATGGAGGTTAAGGGAATTTCCTCGTTAATTTAGGATTTTACTCGTTTTCGACCCCTTTATACTAGGAAGGCCATAAATTGGTCGATTTGTATTGAACCTTAGCATGTGACAATTCGTTGGATAGGTAAACAACATAGCTACAACTTCCATGGATTATTTTTACATTCTCTAAAATTTCGGCCAAAATGGATGTTAAGAAAATTTCCTCGTTAATTTACGATTTTACTCGTTTTCGACCCCTTTCTACAAGGAAGTCCATAAATTGGCCGATTTGTATTGAACCTTAGCATGTGACAATTTGTTGGATAGGTAAACAACATAGCTACAACTTCCATGGATTATTTTTACATTCTCTAAAAATTCGGCCAAAATGGAGGTTAAGAAAATTTCGTCATCGATTTAGGGATTTTACTCGTTTTCGACTCCTTTCTACAAGGAAGTCCATAAATTGGCCGATTTGCATTGAACATTAGCATGTGACAATTCGTTGGATAGTTAAACAACATAGCTATGACTTCCATGGATTATTTTTGCATTCTCTAAAAATTCGGCAAAAATGGAGGTTAAGAAAATTTCCTTATCAATTTAGGGATTTTACTCGTTTTCGACCCTCTAACCATGAAACCCTAGCTTCTTGACCTTGATGCATCCATGGTTCTTAGGTCATCAAACCAAACCAAGCTTCAATCCATTCTTCTAGTTGTTTCTTGTTCATGAAGCTACTATGATTCTTGTTTAATCACAATTGCATGCATTTGGAAGCTTGATGGATTAAAGAGAGAAGGATGTGGGCGACACCTAGAGAGATGGACGAGAGAATTCTTGAACTTCAAAGTTTAGAGAGAGAATGTTCTAAGGATAATGAATTTCCTTAAACCAACTTCTCTTATATACTCCCTTGGTGCAATTACCAAAATACCCTTTGTCTTAATCGTTTATCCTGACACTATGGTTAAACCCGTGCTTAACGAACACTGCATCATAAGGCATTCCTCGTCATAGTGAATTTCATGAACATTGTTCTCTTGCATACCTTCAACTGATATAATTCCAATACTGACGAGTGGGATATTACTGTTTTTTATAAATGTTTTCTATGAGATTTTAAATGTATCCTATGAGATTTCTTTTTTTAAATCGTCGGTTTACATGAAATTTAGCGTGAAACTTTTTTTCAATGTGGTTTAGTCTCGTGTTAAGAGGCTCGACTTTGCCTCTCGGTGTTAAAAAAAGTTGATTTGGAGCGATTCCTCCAAAATTTGGTTGAAAAATAAGAAAAAATGTGAAGGATCGCCATCCTTTCTAATGGAATTTTGCCAAAATGACCCAAGATTTCTCCTTTTAAAAAAATTGCCAACACCCTGAAGTCGTAGGTATGCTTGTTAGCCTTCCAACGAATGTTTACGAGCTCCGATCAGTAAAGGACATCCCAAGTTATGGCCGTTTTAGTGATGAAGTTATTGACCAATTATTGTTTATGACACTAGTTGAAGTTAATTGAGCATCTCCTCCAGATGCCAATAGAGCCGCATAACGTAGGAGACCAATACCGCCATGTTTGTGGTATACTACACCAGCATCTATCCATTCCAACAGCCGTGAGGGAGCATCTTTTCTATTAGAACCTGGAGAGGAGAAATGCAGAGCCCTGTGAAGTTCTATAGCATGTCCAATCCAAGAGCCCAAAGATGCTGATGTGGAATCAGTAACAATGGCTTCAATGATCTCAGCAACTGAATGAAATATTGTAAGGTTTACTGGTGAAGATCCTGAAATGAGCAGAATAAGAACCAGGAGGTTAGATCACTGAAAAAGAAATTGTGCCACTGCTACGCATAAGAAGATAACAGAATGACTTGACTACCGCTGTTTATCCCAGCAGATTCAGATTCCTTGGTAGAACTTAATGCTTCAATCAAGACGGAAACAGCCTACATAAAATGGAAGAGTCATAGTACCTTAAATATAATAAACAGTATATTCCTCAACAAAAAAAAAACAATATATTATATACTAAACAGTCTCAGCAAATATGTAAAACTCCTTTTAATTAACTTGATCTATAAAATAAATTTCATGTGCATGTGCGCGCACACATACCGCAAACAAGGACAAAATAACCCTGTTAAGCATAACATAAATGAAATTGTGTGACCTATTTTATTCACGTAAATAGTGCGCTATTCCAGGTAAATACAAAATTCAGATTTTTTTTTTACAAAAATTGACCAAACATCACGCCATTAATATATTAATTTTGCAAATTCTTTCCATTAAGTGACCTAAAAAGCTATGCCACTGCAGTATTACGGTTTGTCAAAGTATATTTTTGTGAATACCTCTGGAAAACATCAAACACCATGTGTTTTTGTCAATTGCAAACCAGGGAAATGTTCGTAGTGATTAAAAAGTTCAAAAATATCTCGATGACACTTAAAGGAGGGATGCATGTTGCTTATCAATAATTTTCTACATTCTGGGTAGATTCGAGGTAGGTACATATATCTTTGTTACCCGCCCCACACCCGTATTTTAAATTCGGAGAAAATTAACACATTGTTCAGGCGAATACACACGAGTACAGGTTTTCTTGTAATGCATATATAGCAGATTTAAAACCACATCTTAAAAGTCTTTTTTTCATTATTTAGTCGGATCTGAAAACAAAAATTAATTGGAGGAAAGGTTGGTGGAGTATGGGTGATGGAACAAAACGAAGGGACAGCAGTTTACTTGGAGGCTGAACGTAAGAAAGGAAACGAGAGGGTAAGACCATAGATATGAGAAAATAAAAAGAAAAATAGTACCAAGGACAGAAATCCTGATTTTTATCTTAAGGCTGACCGTAGATAAAGTGGTAGACAATATTTTTCTTCATAATACAAATCTCTACCAAATTAGGGAACTCAAAATTGTACTGAGAGAATTTTAGAAAGAATTGGAGAACTTTGATAAATTTTACAAATCCTGACTAATATTCTCAAAACTATAAGCTTTAATCGTCTATTTTCCATTCATCCTCTCTCCAAAGCCCTTTTATCCACTCCAACCTCTCAAACAAAGACTTAGATTATTTTATATTTAAAACAGGTAAAATAAAATTACTATGTGCAAAGTCAGGTAAAACTATGTAAAGGAATGTTACAGTTTGAATTTTCAAAGAGCAGTAGTTATGTACGGTGGCAACTTTTTTCCCACCATGGAAAAGTTGTTTTTAACCATTTGATTAAATGAATAACACAATCTTACCATGCTCTTCTAACACTGGATTTTTTAGCTTTAATGAACAAAATCACTATTAAAATACTCAAAATATAACTACTCCGTGGATGCTCTTCGCCATCAGTAGAGAACTACAGAGATCTTCTACTGTACAGACTCGCTCAAGCATCAGGCACAGGCGCACAACACGAGCACCTAAACACCAGTATTGTCAAAAGTATAGGACACTACGACATGGGCAACATTGAAAATCAAGATTTCTATTTTCATTATCTCAACAAAAGAACTTGTTAAGTATTACATGTCTCAGGATACTGAATATTACCAAAAATACAGAGACATCATTATACAATTTGGGCACTTTGTTTCTTTAGAAAAAAAGATTTTAAGACAAGATGATGAACTATTGAACAACGTCTTTCACCTTCAACCCATCAATCTACTACCAAAAAGCTAAAAAGGATCTAATCAATTGAATTCCTTGCCTCAATAATAGAAATTGGTGCTATCTTCAACTCTTAGTCTACACATGTTAACACCCCAAGTCATTAATGGCTTGCAAGAAACTTAGATGAAAGATCTTAGTATTTCAATTTTTGTGGGTTTTGTTTTGTCCCAAAACTAGGAATAGGGTTTTCATATTTGATGGATGTAGTGACTCCATTGAAATCAAGATAAAAAAACAGATCTGAAAAGAGGTTGATATACATCTTGAAGAGTCTTGCCATTATTAACAAAACAATCATTATTATTGAGGCGTTTGAAAATCGTTAGGTTGATAAAATGTGCAGAACTGAAACATGTGGGAGAGAGAATGATTGGGGAAGAAAGTGAGAAAAAATCCAGTGTTAGAAGAGCATGATAAGATTGTGTTCTTCATTTAATCAAATGATCAAAAACTAACTTTCCCATGGTGGGAAAAAAGAGCCTTTCCCAGGCTAAACCCCACCGATATGTACAATACTAAATACAACAAGCAGCATAACAATGGCAACAGTCATTCAACGTCTGAAACCAGTTGGATCTAAACATCCATTTCTCCCTTCTTAGCTCCACCAGAAATCACTCTCCAGCCATACTCATCATCGTCCAAAATGGGAATCGGCATTCAAACAAATTAAACAATGTCAAAAAGTACATATTAACACAAAATTTTGGTGGCTGATGAACAAATATCCACCAGCACTCATGGGTGGACGGACAATAATGAAGGTCATTTACAGGTATTGACTACGCAAAAAGCCATGCTTCCGAGGTTCTACTTGTTCATTATGCTGCTACAGCTGGCCTAACCTTTCCTGCACAAAAGCAAGAAATAACTTGAGTCCATGTATCAGAACAGCAGAATCAAAAGTATAAACCATCTTACTTTAGTAACAAGAATTTATATTAAATCAAAGAGATGTAAAAACATATTATTCATTAGGTAATACAAAACTGATGCAAAGTGAGAAAATAAAAATTGAAAATGAGAGGTCATTTTGTTTAAGAAAATATATATTTTTAATTTCTATTTACAGTTTTAATTACAAAACGATTGTGTACACTTGGTTTTATATTTTTGAATATAACATTTTCTCTGTAGACAGGAAATAAAATGAAAACAGTGCAAAACTTTATGTAATTAAAAGTGGGTAACAGAAAATATAAAACAACAGGCAAATACACACAACTACCCTAATAAAAGACATCATCAAAGTAAAAAAAAAATTGGAAATTAATCAGTAAAATCCTCGGCTAACAGCCAAACATAAGATGCGTGAAATAAATATCAAGAAAAACAACCTGAAGCATCTGCATTAATTTTGGATGCTGCTCCAACAGCTGGCAAAGTTTTTCCCGGTCACTCAACAAAGACTGCCATGTCAGAATAGTACAATGATAAGATTAAAAACGTCATATTTGTCTATCTCTAACAAATCGCACCTTAACAAGTTCATGGCAAGTGGCAAATACCTGAATGGCTTCTGGAGACTTGAAATACTCGTTTAATGACATTCCAGCATCTGCATGCTCCTGTGATTGAGCATTCCCCATATGTTGAGCATGCTGAACTTGCTGCTGTTGCTGCTCATGTGAAAACTGTTGCTGCTGGGTTTGATAATATGTCTGCATTGAAGAAACCTGAGACTGTTGCAGCATCTGTAACTCATGCACTTGAACATTACTCTGCATGGTCATCCCTTGCTCTAACTGTTGTAAGGCTTGAACAGGTGGCCTAGGTACCTGAGGTGGTTGTGGAGGGCGTGGAAGCTGCTGGGGGGGCTGCAACGGCTGCAACTGAGTAACTGTATGCATTGACGGAAAGGAGGCTTGGGGGACAGAGATACTATGCAAGAAGCTTGGCTGGTTCTCATTCTGTTGCTGATTTGAGGGGTTACTGAAGACAGTCATTGGCACAGATGTCGGCCTACTGTACCCCGGGGGCATCATCGAGGGATTTAGTGGGTAGGCTGACAATCTTGCTCCTGAATGAGCAATGGAGGCCTGAGAAAGTTCGGTATTCCCAATACCTGCCTGATTATGTGGAGCAGGTTGGGAGACAGAAGTATTGATAGATGATGATAAATTATATGGACTAGATGCATAAGGGGGTGGTGTAGGCGGCAGTGGAGGAGCATGTCTACTAGGTCCACTTGGGGAAGATATAGAATGTCTAGAATATTTGGAATCTGGCATGGGAACAGAAGATGAAAATGATGGTGCAATTGAACCATTGTTGAATGGAGATGAATAATCTGACTGTCCCTGCAAAGCAACATTACAAGAGGAGTCAATGCTAAAATTAGAAAGACAAAGCAGGATAAAAAAATGATTTCAAATACTGAAGCGGGTAACCAGAAAGAAGGAAATAACTAAAGAGAATTAAGGTAAAGTTACTAACTTGGAATGTAGCTGGACGGCGTGCACCTGGAGAATTAACGAATGAGGTTATCTGACCATGCACTGAATCGGAACCATGTGATATTACAGGTGAGACTGTTGACGGGGGTGGCATGGGCGGTAAAGGAGGTTGGTTCTGAAAAAATCTCGGGTCATACATTCCTTGAGAACCTGTAGCAATACCACCATGTTGCGGACTGTTCTTTAAAAAGAAATTCTGAGAAGCAGCCCTTGAATCAACTGGTAACTGTGTAGATGTTGATGGATTGTTGTAGAGAGACACTGGAAATGAACTATTTGCTGTTGCAGAATCGTATCCACCAGCGATCTTAGCTTGAAGAACATTCTTTGTGTCATCAGCCTGCTCACCATACTTCCTATCCGAAGAAACACTTGATTCACGAGTTAATGCCATATCAGGTCGGGAACCAGAAACCTTTGAAGAAAATTCACTCTGGGCATTGTCATCAATGTTAGATCCCAATGGAGTACCCATACGAGAAACAGCATCACTTTCTGTCTCTGCAACAATTGAGTGGGGAGAACTTTGGTCAGCGATAACTGGAGCAGGCTGCTGTAAGTTATCATCCGGTTGAAGAAATGGCAACTTGTCATCAGAGTCAGACTCCTCTCCATCAAAAACTATATCAATTCCTTGAAGATCGTCATCGAGGTCCGTTTTCAATTGATTAGATTTATTTGACTTCTCTACATCTGTTGCTTTCACCAGAGAAGCATTTTTTAGATGTCCCACGGCTTCTCCCACTACTGTTGCTGAAGGGTTCTGGCGTTCCCTTTGTCTCGCCATAAATTCATCCACATGGATTGATGGGGGTCTCCCACCAGTAGATCCTGTTCTTGGCACTGCTATGACATTAGTAACCCCATCAACATTTCTCTCCCTCGCCACATAGTCATCCACATGCATAGATGGGGGTCTGCTGGTATTCGGCTTGCGCTGTCGGAAAGAATCCCTACGCGTAGGACCAGAGGAAACAGTGGTCTGTGCTATGCCACGTGAAAAAGAGGAGACATCAGTTTGAAAGCTTTCTCCTCTACCTCGTCTCACTGATCCATCTATTGCAGATAATTTCTTTTTGGCAGCAAGACTTGTTTGTGTTAATCTATCAGGTACTGTTTCTGGGCATTCCCAAAGAAATTTATCACCAAGCCCTCCAATGTAAAGATGATCGTCAATCTTTTCAACACTGTTTTCAAGCACGTGAAGTGCCTTTGGAAAAACTAAAACATCGTTTTGAGATAAAACAATGTCATCCAACTCCATGGAACCAACATGCCTTTGCAATATTAAGGACAATGATTTTACTGACTCAGAAACCTTGTACCAGAAACATCAAGAGAAGTTAAAAAATGATTCAAGGAAAAATAATAAACAGGAACCTGTACTGAAATAGAGTCTTACCTGGTATAATGAGATTTGCAAGTGAGAGGTGACCAAACAGTCATCCACGGTAGCCTTTGAACTTAACGTAGTACTCAAATCTAGTATGTAGTTTATATTTTCTTCAGGAAAGTCAAATGCTCTTGTCACATCATCAGAAAGTCCAAAGAGGTACTTCAATGCGACAACTCTGTCAGAAATCAAACTAACCAAAAAAGAAAGTAAATTAATCCAGCTAGATGGTCTCAAACAACAATTTAAAGATTTTCATATAAATCACAGCCTTCTTTTCAACGCAAAGAAACTTGTGATGTCAAGAGGAAAAAAATCAAAACTTCAAACATATATTTGTTAAAGCCTTTCTTTCTAGCATACATGAGTATGAACACCAAGACACAAACATATACATACATAAGAAGAGTTTAAATTTCGAGTTGATATTTGTTACTTCATTATGAGAAGAAATAAAACAGTATATGAAATGTAATTTTAGCGAAGCTGAGGTGAAAGTTATATACTATACCAGTCACGTATTTTAAATATCTTTGGTCCATTGTACGATCATCAAGAAAGTTATATACAGCCTTACATGTGCATAGAACAAATAAGGTCTAATCTCTTCACATTTGTATTCTGTATTTCAGGAGTACTGAAATTGTTGTATGTCCTACAATTGTGAACTTAGATGGTATGTGTACAATAGTCCTTTTTTGTGCTTTGGAAAAGGAGTGATTGCTTGCCTATTAATGTAGAATTAATACACAGCCTCTCGCTATGGATGGTAGGATTATACTCTGGGCTTGTAGGTTTCAGTTCTAAATCAAATTTGTAAATTGACTGAAAAACTACTTCTAGCTAATATCTTTTGTTACTGTAATCTGTTCCATAATTCTTCAAATTGAACACTGTTTTCTTGCATACAGTTTTTCGTGAGATCTCTTCAAAAATATTTACAAATAACACTCTAATTGTAGGCTTTAACTTTAACATCAACATTAAAGACAAGCATAATCCAGAAGATTCGCCTTAGAACTTTGGATGCCGATAACATTCGGGTACTAATTATTCATATTTGGTGTTTCTTCGTCTATTTATGGTAACATTTACATTTTAATAACAATAATAATAATCAGCTTTCAGTTTATAACTAAATTAATCTTCAATAGCAGTTCAACAGTAGCAACTGACAGCTGTATTCTGTATATCATCACTGCAGTCAAGGAAGCAGAAAAAAATGAGGGAGAACAGTGTTTAAATAAATTCAGTTGTTCCATTCTAAGAGTACATGCGGTTCTTAGAACTCTATTTTGCACTCAGAACTCAATATTGGTGAACACGTAATTTGATAGAATGTTTTCTCAAAATTTTGCAATAGCACATACACAGAAGTTAATCAGAAACACCAATCAAGAAACTAAAATCTCACCTGTCCCCATTCATGCAAAACTGCAGAGAACCCATAGATAAAGCATAGACAGCTTCAATTGCATAAGGCGACAAACCCTCTGTTGTGTCAATTGATCTCAACAACTTCATCCAACAGCTAAGTAAAGGAGGGCATTTTCTCCATTCTGCTATACTAGGAACATTATTATTTACATCCATATCATCTTTCTGATCAAGTTCACGAGCATTATAGTGGATACCAGAAAGAACTGCTTCAAATGCCATTTGACCTTCACTACACGAAGCTAATTCTTTCAAAGTTATAAGACAAGCCAGTAACTCTTTGCCAACAGGCAGGACCTAGAAACATCAAAAAATTTGGTAAATATTGAGAGCAATGAAAAGAAGAACTGCAATTTGAAGTATACAATGAGTCTTAAGCCAAGAACTTTGGCAATCACTTTCCCCTGAATGATATCTAAATGAAGAAGGGCATCTCAGTAACAACAAAATATCTAAACAGATCTAGGAGTATGTATAGACAAAATCAGAGAGTTACCTGGCAACTCTTCAAAAGATAATGTAAAATGAGGGCATAATCTTTGTCACTCATGTTTTCAAAAAATTTACTGCCAAACAACCTGAAAATTCATCATTTAGTGTTCAAACTTGAATGAAACATAACTGATAACACTAACAAGGAAAGTTACTCACAAGTCATGTCTTCGGGAGTAATATTGAGAAGTTTCAGAATTAAAAAGAAGCATGATAAACTTGAATACCGGGAGACACCAACTAAAAAAATTAAAGCTGTACTTTGCAGAACTTCTACCATCAGGAGTTGGTTTTCCATCAACAATGACAAAAGATCTATCAAGTACTTTTGTTAGCGTCTCAAGAGTGCCCAGTTTCAACAATAGGCCCTGATAAAGAGAATGTAGACCAGATTTACATTATGCAAAACTATTATTATAACCAACAGCCAATCATAAAACTACACTTCAGAATAGTTGGGATGAAAATAAGAAACAAGAACAAAGGAACAGAAAAAAAAAATTATATGCTTAGCAACCTTGCCAAGTGGATGCTCTGATAGGCCAACAAGAAAATCAAGAAGTCTCAAAACCTGAAAATAAGGAGAAAATGTCAAACTAGATACTGCAAGGCTTAAACAATGGGGATCGCAGGATCTTTACCTTGTATGCATCAGTATCTGATGGAGATGATTCTGAAACAAGACTAGCGATCGATGACAATATTGGTTGTAAAAGCATAGATGCATACTTAACATTTTGGCAAGCAATGCGAATTACAAAAACACGCAGCAGATCTTGAATGACTACTAATGCCTGCCAGAATATCAGAATAACACATTGACAAGCAATCACATAAAAGTCAGTAATTCATCAACAATGCCTACTCCATAATTGAAAATGTAAGTTCACTCAGACAGAAACTACATACAGAAATGGCATGGTGCTGTACAATCTCAGCAATTTTGTCAAGGTGTGGTGCCAACTGGCTAACCAGCTTCCCAAGGGGTCCAGATTCCAAATACCAGTTGACGTGCCTCTCCTTTTGAGGCCCTAACAGGGTTCCAACAGCCAACATTCTTCGCGTAGTTAACAAAGGCATGCCACTAATCCAAAGCCATATATCTTCCTCAGGAAACAAATCACTCTTGCAATAGAAAACAGGAATGAAAGAAAAAAAAACCTTCAAATGAACAGTTAAATAACCATATTATACGAGTCTTAAAAAATAACATGGTTTTGATGAAGGGAATGGGCACAAATTGATAATGAAGTATTTACAGAAATAATAGCATCAACAAAGTTTAGAGTAAAAGTTCAAATGGAATAAGCATACCAAAAGATAGAGTAAACTGCATGTTTCTTTTGGGCCTAGAGTCAACAATGAAGTACCCTGAACGCTGGCAAGAAGGGTGTGATAAAGACCGGGACTCCAGCCATGAACTGGCCAAAAAGCAAGGGAAGACGCTATCAAATGACAGACAGCTCCATAACCAATCGCATAATCAGGATACGGAGATGATAACTCGGCTGCACATGCAGCTAGCTTGGGGCTGCCATGACCAGGATTTAATCAACTAAGCGTGATTATCAAACCAGATGCAAAGAGAAAAGAAACTAAGAGATACCTTATTTCCCTGTGGACTCTTAAAAGAGCATTCATTAATTTTGTATTTCGGTGTTGTTCCTTTGCATCCTGTAAATTGCAATCGAACAATCTATATCAAAAATGCATTACACAAGAGTTTTCATTAACAGTTTCCTTTATTAAGCTCTCCATTAACAGTCAGTTAGTGGTATAATACTGTAAAGGTCATATTTTATCCTCATCTATATGCTTATAAAAAGGATTATATGAAACATTAAGAGAAGGACCATTATCAAATAATACAATATCTCATTCCCTCATATTACCCAATACACATTGACATTGGTACAGAAAAACTCAAAGAGCTACTTTCGGGTTGGAGACATATTCACCTATCAACATGTGATAATCAACCCACAACCTTGAAAATTGTTTACATATTTTACAATAGCCTTTTGATGAGTATGATACATGACCACATTCTAAATATCAAAAAATTAGAGGTTTGAAACAAATGGCTACACGAGAAAACTATGAAGCTCTAGAGGAAATACCTGTAATTTCTGCAGAAGTGTAATCAGTAGCACAAGAGATGGAACCAAAAGATCAACTATGCTCAGCTCACGATTGCGTTCCAATAGTAAGTCCGACGTAGCATTGCACTCTGTACCCTCATCTACAAGGTGATCTGTAAAAGAATATCGTCATTTGCCAAGCTATAGAAAGAACAAATAGCAATATGGAATTTCTACCAACAGGACAAAAAAATAGGTGTATTTAAACAACCAGAAGGGGGGTACAAGTAATGGGGGGTGATGGTTCAAAAACATTACAAAATGTACACAAACAAGAAATGGGTAATCAATTTCCTCCACAAAAATTGATATGCATGACACGTACACAAAATGGTTTTTCAACACACGAGAGTGACACTTTACATCCAACCCTGTATGTTAATGATGTTCACAGTAAGCTAGGTCGTTAATGATGTGCAAATATGTGGTTAATGTATTTCATTATGTCGTTCATGGTTAATCAATTTTTGACATACTTTTTATTTTTTCAAAACCCACTAAAACATACATGGTTAATGACAAGCAAATTGTTGGTAAATTCAGTTTATTATATGGTTGATGGGTTATCAAAAAAAGTACATAATTTTCTTTTTCACAACCTACTATAACATATACGGTTAATGAAATACAAATGTTTTGTTAATTCAGTTTACTATGTGGTTATTAACAATACTTATATTCTCATTAACAAGTGGTTAATGTAGTATCAAAGTAACCCATTAACCATAAAATGAATTGAATTAACTTGCAAGTCATTACTATTGGAAACCCAAAAATTAGATTGAGTGAGAACCACTTTTATTAAGAAAATAGTAAGAATAGGAGAGAAACTTCTACTCCAAGGGTCCCTCCATTTACAGTTAAGTCACTACTCTATTCACTAAAGTTTACAAATACTCCATAATGATCTCTATCCTTGTATTCTCCAATTCATACAAATACTCTCTAACTGATCAAATATCTAACTTGTTGTACTAATTCTCCTTATTCTATATCCTCACGTTAACCATGCACTTTTTAGGGGGTTGTGAAAAATATAGTATCAAAATAACCCAATAACTGCGTAATTTACTTAATTAACCAAATATTTGCAAGTCATCGACCATACACTTTCAAGTAGTCTTAAAAAATAGAAACCATGCCAAAAAAGAAAATATAGATAACTCATCAACCACAATTAACCATGTATTTGTATGTCATAGACCATGTAATTTTTAGTGGTTGAGGAAAAAAAAACTAATTTTGTTGAAAATGTATAATAACTTGTTAACCACATAATGAACTGAAATAACCAAGTATTTACATGCCGTTAACCACACACAGATACATGAATAGCATCATACGGTGCCATGGTGTCACATCGCTGAGTTAAAATAGCAGGACCAATAAGAAAAAGAGGGAAAACAACTTAGAATGCTGAAGGGCTTCTGTTAGGACTAGGAATAAAGGGAAATTGTTAAGATTGTAGTAAGAAAGTTCATTAGGAATTAGTTTAGTAGCAAAGTTTGTTAGCATTTCTGTTTTAATGTCTTAGTCTTTCTGTTTCTATTTCAGTTGGTCCTATGGAATATATATATATGACGGACCGGTCTCAGCAGATGGAGGAAATCATTTTATGAAATTGTAAGCTAGAGAATGCTCTGGTGAGGGGTGAGTGCTGCTCCCTTGGGATAACCTTGAGTGTAAGATTATCATCTTATTCATTCCTATTATTTCCATTCGGTGATAATACTAGTCACCAGAGAGCTATTAAAAGAATTATTCATTTGATTTACCAATTATGTCCAGATTTGGGGAATTCGTTTGGAATCCAAGTCTTGGGTTCCAGCAACTTCTCAATCTCTCGGAAACGATTATACGATTATGGTCGCGCTGGAATCACAAAAGGCAATTTTAGTTGTTGTTTTGTTTGAGATTTATGAGTTTGATTTAACATTTTAATTGCATAAGTATTTCAAGTGTTATGTTGTTGTATGAATTTAAATTTACACAAGTATTTCAAGTGAAATTTAAGGTTTTTTTTTGTCTTAAGCTATTTTATATGCATGTATATGAATTTATATGCATATATTGGAGATTTATGAATTATGTATAATCTTACGATTAGTGTTACAATTTCACATTTTGCAATTTAATGTCCCCTTTCCGATTTCGCGTAAAATCTCGATTATAACTACCTTGTTTGGGACAATAATTAAGTGTATATGCAATGGGAGTGGTGTACAGAGGATTAGTTCATAACAGGAGTTTATGCCTCCAATCACTCGCTAAAGTGAGATGTGGGAAGGCATGTCATGTGACATAAGGATCAATATGTGATATAGGGACTGAGTTATTACACATCTACTCTGGGATTGATAAATCACTAATTGAAGTTATATGGGAACAACACATTTGCGTCTCATGTTCAATCAAATTTCCATTAACCAAATTTCATCAAACCTTGCTCAAAACTTCTAGGAATATATGTTGCTTACAGCTATGTTTACCATTAACCAAATTTCATCTAAGGCGGAGGAAACTACACCACATGAGATATGAACAGGGTAAAAGCCAAATTTATTAATTAAGCTAAAATTATAAGAACACGGAGAGTAATCAAATCTTTCAAAACAGAACAAAAATCTATGACATGCAGTTATTCTCTTTTTATTCCATTCATGTACCCTTGTCCATTACGTTTCATGAGATTCAGAATTTTCAAATGGAAGATATATAATGTGAATTATCTTATATTGATAACTATAGTTAACAAATACCTTTAGCAAACAAAATTCACATTTAAATTCATAAATACTGGAAAACAATTACAAAGGGAAAGTAATGCATACCATTACCATATTTGAAGGGAAAGTCTCCCTATATTTGATGTGATAATCTAGCCATATATGTGACATATAACAAGTAATAACAAGTATAATAATTGACTTACCATAACTGTTTGAGGACCTCTCAAGCATAAATCTGCAGTTGACCAAAATGGCATAGATAACTGTAACAGCACCTTCATCATAGAGAGACGCAGCAACAGCCTGCATAGACTAAAACTCTGTCATAAGAGAGAGAGAGAGGATTTACAATTATCAACCAATTCAAAATTGACTATAACATACCGGGTCCTCAGAGATAAAAGACAAAATCCTTAATGATGTTGTCAACTGTGATAGAGAAGAATCACGAAGAGTAACACCATCAAAAGACTTGTCAGATATGAACTTTCCAAGATTCTCCATGACATTAATATCAGAGCCAGACTCTCCAACAACATTTTCAACATCAGTCAAATCTGAAACTAGGACACTAGTTGAAGTTAATTGGGCATCTCCTCCAGATGCCAATAGAGCCGCATAACGTAGGAGACCAATACCGCCATGTTTGTGGTATACTACACCAGCATCTATCCATTCCAACAGCCGTGAGGGAGCATCTTTTCTATTAGAACCTGGAGAGGAGAAATGCAGAGCCCTGTGAAGTTCTATAGCATGTCCAATCCAAGAGCCCAAAGATGCTGATGTGGAATCAGTAACAATGGCTTCAATGATCTCAGCAACTGAATGAAATATTGTAAGGTTTACTGGTGAAGATCCTGAAATGAGCAGAATAAGAACCAGGAGGTTAGATCACTGAAAAAGAAATTGTGCCACTGCTACGCATAAGAAGATAACAGAATGACTTGACTACCGCTGTTTTTCCCAGCAGATTCAGATTCCTTGGTAGAACTTAATGCTTCAATCAAGACGGAAACAGCCTACATAAAATGGAAGAGTCATAGTACCTTAAATATAAAAAGCAGTATATTCCTCAACAAAAGAAAAAAACAATATATTATATACTAAACAGTCTCGGCAAATATGTTAAACTCCTTTTAATTAACTTGATCTATAAAATAAAATTCACGTGCATGCGGGCGCGCACACATAATATCGCAAACAAGGAAAAAATAACCCTGTTAAGCATAACATAAATGAAATTGTGTGACCTATTTTATTCACGTAAATAGTGCGCTATTCCAGGTAAAATACAAAATTCAGATTTTTTGTTTTACAAAAATTGACCAAACATCACACCATTAATATATTTATTTTGCAAATTCTATCCATTAAGTGACCTAAAAAGCTATGCCACTGCAGTATTACAGTTTGTCAAAGTATATTTTTGTGAATACCTCTGGAAAATTTCCGAAAGCAAACAATGCTTGGCGCCCACAGTCAGACCTATAAATCACCACCAGGTTTAGTTCACAACTTAAACATTGTTCAAATATTTAAGCTTCAATTCTGTAAAGAAAAATAAAAAATAAGGCATCGTCCACCTTGAGAGAGCAGACAATTCCCACACAACCCATAAGAACTCTTCCGATTGTGGATTTGATGAAAGCAAACAATCAATCACATTAACCTAGACCAAGTATGAAAATAGTCACAATCATGTATAAACAAACATTAGATTCAAAAAAAAATTAAAAAATACAGCAACAGAAAGAGGAGGGAAAGAGAAAACCACTGCTTTGAGGACACTATTTTTAGGGGCATCACTAACCATTTTTAGATGCATCCCAATTATTGTTCCTATCTCCACTGGACTACAGAAGAAACCCTTTGTTATCAAAACGGAAGCATATCGAAGAGGAATACTATCTTCCTTGTTGCCGTGATGACCACCCATTAAGGCACGTATTAAAGTACTAGAAAGTTCGGGATCTTGTAATAGGAATATCAAGCCTACAATGATTGGAGAAAAGTGATTCAAATAGTTACATTTCTTTTGCTAGTTTCTGGTAAAAGATCAAACATTGTGTGTATGTTAATTGTAGCCAACCTGAACGACAAAAAAGAAATGATAGAATCACAGCCTCAATAGATGATATAACATCCATGAATATCTCCATGACATGACCCCTTTCCGCACGCAGTATAGATGATGACAAAAGCGCGGTTGATAATGAAAGAAAGCCCCTATCCTGCATCCAAGATCATGAGTAAATATACACATTGGCCCAATAAACATTTATAATCATAGAAATCAGTCCCTCTGTACTCCCATTAAAACACTATCTTCTTTTACTGATATATACAGACGAGAAGGCACAAAAGACTCTGCATTTAAGAGGTACACACATGATGCTTATAAAAAGTTGTCTCCCCACCTTGAGCGGATAAATTTTTTAGCAATGATATGTGACAGTAAAATGGTTAATTGTATACCTTTAACAGTCCCAATAAATGTGAATCAATATCCCAATCTGAAAAGCAACAATTTGAAGAGCTGATCAAGTTGGAAGTTGTTGTATATGACAACAATCCATCTGTTTGACCAGTAATCAGTGATCTACTTGCACAAGCCACTGGAGAAGGATCTTCAATTGGACCACGTGAATTTATCAATCTCTGCATTAGTACTTGTCAGCAAACATTAACAAAAAAACTGATAAAACTTAGCTCACGGCTTGTCTTTAAGTACTACAAAAGTTACAATCTATTGAAATAAAACTGACCAGGAGCTTTCTGAGCAGAACTTCTGCAGAACTGAGCATGTTCAAAGTAACGTCTGTTACCCTGCCAAAAGTACTGGTGTTTCCCACCACAGACAGAACTGCAGACTGGCAAAAATTCAATTACCACATATAAAGATGAAGTCCTTAAAAGAAAATAAACATTCAACTCAAGAGCTTTCATTGAAAGCAATACCTCATATCTCGAAGCAACTTCATAAAATCGTAAGCGATGAAGCAAATAGGTTGCAAGAGAGGCAACATCATGCCGAGGTTTTGACAGTATCAACTTCAATAAATGGCTATAACCTTCACTGACACCAGAGGGGATGCTTTCATCTTCCCGAGGCCACCAACCTAAAAAGCCTTCACATCCAACAGCGTACCTAGTAGCCCGCTCTACAACACCAAGAAGCAGAAGCGTAATAGTAGTAGAATTCTGGACATCCTTAGCAAAAAACATTTCAATCTGCTGCATTCCCCCACTATTAACAAACTGAAAACAGCTCTCCCTACCAGAACAAAGTAAATAAGCCATGCTCAATCCTAATAGAGCATGCTCACTCTGCAGTAAGACATATGGAAACATAAGCAGGCAAAAAAGACAAGTATAGGAGGGGGATTAATTTGATTCCAACTTTCTCAACAAATAGGAAGATGCTGGTACAACGAGCACAAAGAAAACAATAGATTACCCGAGAAAGAAAGTGATCTCCTATAGATGAAGAGTGCCTTCTGAAATGATTAATCTGGTTAAACATATCCACCAGTGTTTTCGAATCTAATATTTCAGTCTCCAGATCAGAATAATCTGATGAACGTTCAGAGGATTCACTCCCAATCTTTTTACGAAAAACCCTATAGACATCAGTGAGCTCTTTCCTTGCCCCGTTAACAACATTGTGCAACTCTTCAAACTTCTCAGTTCTCTTCCCTGTCTGATATCTCCCACTGATTGATTCACAGATGTCACCAGAAATGTAGGAAGATATTGCCGATACTACAGTACTTACAACTTTATGTCCATCATCCCCAATATGTCCCTTACCCCCAGTCTCTGATAATTCTAAAATCTTTAACATCAACTGTAAAAAAAGTTTGACTTCAAGAGAAATATCTGCTACAGGAGCTGGAATAGACAAGACATTCAAAGAACGTGAATCTTCAAAAGAAAAATTAGTAGAATGCAATGCAAGTGGCAAGTCTTCAAGCTTCCCCTCAGTAGAATCAACAAGATCAGTCAATGCATTGTCATCAAATTCAATGTTGAATTGACCCAAATCCTCAGCTGTGTTCCCATATATAAGCAAACTCAAACTGCGATAACTGCCCCTCACAACTACATGACTAGTGACAACGGCCTGAGAAAGAGAAGCAAGAATCGAAAAGCAAGTCACAACTACAGTAAATATTTTAAATCGAAAAGTTATAAGTTTAAGTTTGAGAGCAAGGGCAAATAACTAACAAGTCATCCACTGTGAATCTTTATCACATCAATCAATAATATTAATAAGTGCATACATATATCATAAGCAAAAGAAGATATCATTGGGTACACAAAACTTTGATCATTTTTTCATTAATTTTAATCACCAAACTTATTAAATTGGTGTAATTCAGGTCAAAAAAATCGTCTGAGCACCAATGTCTACGTAGCAGAACTGTTAAGGACATACTAAAAGCAAGGATGCTAAAAAAAAATATTTAGTCATCAAGATTTATGAAATGACAAAAATTTAAACTTAGATATTTGTCATGCACATAAAATTTACTTTTTGTGATATATATTTTTCACATCTGTGAAAAAAATCAAAAACTGAAAAACTGCATCATAAATATAGCAGACCAAGTCCAACAGAAATAAAAACAAGATCAAAAATCCACAGTTAGAGGAACAAGGAACCAAACATTGATAATAGCATGCACATTATTATTACATCGCCATAAATGTCATATATACCTCCACTTCTAATACATTGGATGTAGATTGTGAATAGAGAAAAGGCTGACAAAGTCTTCTAAACCTCGTCTCTCCCTCACAATGAACAAACACCTCTATGGCAAAGGATGGAGGTGAAGTCGCCCTGCAAAGTTTTCCAACAACAAAAGAATTGATTTCAAAATATTCAACAGGCACCAGACCAAATCATAAACACAAAACAATCCCTTGGATGAAATAAAGTGTGAGAAACACCAAGCCAATATATAAAGTGGTCTTATACGTTACATGATATAATATGGTCATCTAAAACTAGCACAAGCTATTAACCACAAATTACACTCTAAACCAGTTTAATTAAATTACTCGACAAACAAACGTGGAAATAAAAAATCTTGTGATAACTATGAGATTTTTAAAAAATTGCTTCCTGTCAAAGTTGAAATTAGCTTGTTCATTTCAAATTTTGCACATATTATGTCATTAACTTTAGCTTAAAAAACAACCCACTTGGGTTGGCTTGGTGGTGTTGGCTAGGGACCTTGGAGTGTGCTCCTCTCAAGCTCTCAGGTTTGATTCTACCTGGTGCCAATTCGGTGGGCTAGTTTGGTTTCTTCAAAAAAAACTTTTTCATAAACACCGTTTCAAAAGAAAATTGCATAAACATGTATATATGCTTAAAAGACTTTTGTTTACATATTAAGGCCTTGTTTGGATACACAGCTTAATTAAGTGCTTATGATATAAGCACTAATCATATTAGTGTTTATGTATAAACTATTTCTATAACATACTAGCGTCAAGACAGGCATGTAAGTGCCCGGCTTTCCACTTTTCCATTGGCTTAATTGTATATTTATTTTATCGCATATGGTTATAAATTTTTAGGAATATACCACAATCAAATAAAGATTTACCTAATATTGTTCCTACTGTAGTTGAATAATTCATATTATAATGGATTTTAACTGATTTCTTTTAGTTGCAGACTTAAATAATATTATAAAAATAAATAAAATTGTAATTAAAATAGTTTAAATGATGAATATAACTGAAAGAATGAAAAAGGCAACCCAAAATCCCTTGACTCCTTTATATATTGTTATTTGTTATAGATAAAGTAAGTCTAATTCTTTTCATATAAGCTACAAATTATTTTCATAAACTATCTATCCTAAAGAGCTTATTGAAATAAGTGAACTTGGTGTTGTTGGCTTGGGACCTAAGAGTGTGCTCCTCTCTAAGTCTCAGGTTTGAATCCTCCAGGTACCAATAATTCATGTGTTGGGCCAGTCCATATCAAGACTTTCTCAGCATTCTAATGGACCCCCGCTAGTGGCTAGTGAGATTGGTTCCCTAATTAGTCAGTCCTTGGACCGGATAACGTGTTTCCGAAAAAATAATATCATATCGGTAGATAAGCTCAAATAAGCAAATCCTAACAGGCCCTAAAAAACTTAAAATTGTGGATTTAATTTAGTGGATAAGCTCTGGTAAGTAGTAGGCTCTATAGCACCGATACATCTGATTAAAGGCGGGTTGACATGTGATTACGTTCAATTAATTTATTTTCTCAAATTTTTACTGGTGTCAACGTGTCAGGTATCGGTGTCGTGTCCGTGTGAGTACAGGCTAATCTAAACTAACCTACATTACCAAACAATGCAACAACAGAGACAAAAAAAAATAAAAAAATACCCAACAAGTGGTACTGCTTGAGCAACCGATGTTGTACTTTGTTCCAAAACCTCACAAGCGCTAACTACAATCGGTTCCGAAAAAACAACCTGCAAAAAAACAACATTGGATAATGATTTACTAAATTTTTGAGAGAACATTGAAAACGAGAGAATTGAATTGAAGTCGGTGGGGATTGAATGAATACCTCGTCGACGTACTCATCGAGATGAGAATGAACGAAGGTGTGAGAGAAGAGAACACAAGGTTCTGGTCGACCCATTGAAGAAGATTGGAAATTAGGTTAGGTTTGAGAGAAGTAGAACATGCGCAATTTGAATTTCTAGGGTTTAGAGTTGTGGAGCGATGTGTGTTTCTTTCTTTCTCCTTCGTGGATTGACGCCGAGCTCTGTGAGAAAGAGAAAGAAATTAAATTTATTTTATAAATCCTTTAGGCTGATTAATTAATAAAAGAAATTTATAATTCTTACTCTTTTTTTTTTGTTAATCAGCAAATATATTAAGCAAGGCTGGCACAATATAAATTTAAGCTGACATAAATATTTCATATGAGATTTTAAATGAATTCTATGAGATTTCTTTTTCTAAATCGTTGGTTTACATAAAATTTAGCGTGAAAGCTTTTTTTGAATTTTCCTCTCGTGTTAAAAAAAGTAGATTAGGAGTGATTCCTCCAACATTCGGTTGAAAAATATAAAAAAAGGTGAAGGATCGCGATCATTTCTAATGTAATTTTGCCACAAATTAAACAATAATTGGTCAATAGGTTATGCGAAAAATGAGATAAATGGGTTTTCTCATAAATGTTTCCTATGAGATTTTAAATGAATCTTATGAGATTTCTTTTTCTAAATCGTTGGTTTACATAAAATTTAGCATGAAAGCTTTTTTTAATATGGTTTAGTCTCATGTTATGAGGCTTGAATTTTCCTCTCAGTGTTAAAAAAAGTAGATTAGGAGTGATTCCTCCAACATTCGGTTGAAAAATATAAAAAAAGGTGAAGGATCGTGATCCTTTCTAATGTAATTTTGCCACAAATTAAACAATAATTGGTCAATAGGTTATGCGAAAAATGAGATAAATGGGTTTTCTCATAAATGTTTCCTATGAGATTTTAAATGAATCCTATGAGATTTCTTTTTCTAAATCGTTGGTTTACATAAAATTTAGCGCGAAAGCATTTTTTAATATGGTTTAGTCTCATGTTATGAGGCTTAAGTTTTCCTCTCAGTGTTAAAAAAAGTAGATTAGGAGTGATTCCTCCAACATTCGGTTGAAAAATCAGAAAAATGATGAAGGATCGTGATCCTTTCTAATATAATTTTGCAAAAACAAATCCAATATTTCTTCGTTTAAAAAAATTTCCAACTCCCCGAGGCCGTAGCTATGCTAGTTAGCTTTCCAACGAATGTTCACAAGCTCCGATCGGAAGAGGACATCCCAAGTAATGGCCGTTTTAGTTAGAAAGGGTCAAAAACAAGTGAAAATCCGAAAATTAACAAGGTAATTCACTGGGCTTCCATTTAGCCCAAATTTTCAAAAATTCTAAAAATCATCCATTAGTCATCTGAAACATACAAAGCCACAAATTAGACAATAATTGGTCAATAGGTTATGCGAAAAGTGAGATAAATTGGTTTTTTCATAAATGTTTCCTGTGAGATTTTAAATGAATCCTATGAGATTTCTTTTTCTTAATCATTGGTTTACATAAAATTTAGCGTGTAAGCTTTTTTTAATATGGTTTAGTATCATGTTATGAGACTCGAGTTTGCCTCCCGGTGCTAAAAAAAGTCGATTAGGAATGATTCCTCCAAAATTCGGTTAAAAAATCAGAAAAAAGGTGAAGGATCGCAATCCTTTCTAATGTAATTTTGCCAAAAAAAAAATCCAATATTTATTCGTTTAAAAAAATTTCCAACGCCCAGAGGTCGTATCTATGCTGGTTAACTTTCCAACGTATGTTCACAAGCTCCGATCGGAAGAGGACATCCCAAGTAATGGTCGTTTTAGTGAGAAAGGGTCAAAAACAAGTGAAAATCCGAAAATTAACAAGGTAATTCGCTTGGCTTCCATTTAGCCCAAATTTTCAAAAATTCTAAAAATCAACCATTAGTCATCTGAAACATACAAAGCCACAAATTAAACAATAATTGGTCAATAGGTTATGCGAAATATGAGATAAATGGGTTTTTTCATAAATGTTTCCTATAAGATTCTTAATGTATCCTATGAGTTAATAATTCAAATTCCATTTTATAGTTATTTGTCAACTAAAAAAGATTTTCAATTCAAGACAATATTGTTCCTAAATCTTAATCTATTAAAATTAAAACTATTGTCAAATTCACAACTATAATATTTACTATTTCATTATAAAAGAAATTATGTAGAGCAAAAATTATAAGTGTTGAATATGCAAAGAGATGACATAGATAACAATATCTCTAATTTATATGCCTTCTTAGAACTCATTAGTAGCAAAAATCATAAGCATCATAAGTCATAATAAACCTTTACCATCTTCACATGTATCATATCAATGATAATCTCTATGATATCAATTCTTAAATATTATTTTCTCGATTTTGCTACTTCAGGAGCAAATTCAAGGGCCGATTTGTTTTTAATTTTATTTTGTTCAACTTATACTAAGATCAAATAGATCTTATATATTTCAATTATGAACAAATATCTAGTTCTTCGAGAACTCAACCACAAAACTGACAAAGAAAAATCACATTATTTTTATTTTGCAATCTTTCACGAATGCTTGATATTAAATTGTCATAAAGAATGATAAAAAAAAATTCATTCTATGAGCAATCCTTCAAGGATGCTTTAATATTAAATTTTAGTTCTTCAGGAATTATATCTCATATATTCATAAACAATGATCAAGAAAAATCTTTGCTTGACCGATCCTTCAAGAATTCTTTAATATAAAGAAAGTTAGTTCGTTTTGAACTATACTACACATGATCTTTATGATGATCAATAAAAATCATCATTTATACCATCTTTTAGGGATTTTGAATATTAGTTAACCTTTAATTTATTCTTTGAAGCGACTTTAATTGGTCTTTTCTAATTAGAGTTACGTGAGCAATCTTTTTTGAATGACTTTCACAAAAAAAAAAGTTCTAATTAGAACATTTTTAACACTTAAGCAATTCAAGAGTCCTTCAAAAATATATTAGTTAAATAATTCTTCATATTAGAAAAGTACTTTGCATATGATCTCGTTCCTTTGGATTCTATATCAATATAAATATAATTAACAAAAATGCTAAATGTAGCGAATAACAATTCACGAAAGCACAACGGATAAGTGCTCTTTGTATAAATTTTTCTATAATTATAAGTGACACCGTGTCTTTTTTTATTTTATTTTTACATCAATATAATTGACAAAACCTACTACTATAATTGTTAATAAATAATAATATATGTACACTCCAATTTTTGAAGAGCTTTTCTCTGTAATTCAGCCACGTATAGACACGTAAGGTGGTTATTAAAGTTGCAATGGTGACATATGGTTGTTGACATTGAGTGCATGTAAATGTGGCTAATGGTATATATTGTTGGTCAGGAACGGAGCCAGGATTTAAACATCGAAGGGACCAAGTTTAAAAGGTAAAAAAAATTGACTATATCCTACATGAATATTATTAGTATAAAAAAAAAATTGCAAAACGTGGGGGGACCACGGCCACCCTTGACCCCATGGTCCCTCTGCCCCTGTTGTTGGTAGTGTAGTATATATAGTGTAGAATTGAAGGACTTTGAGCTTTTCTCCATACTAAAATACATGCAGTATGTGAGAAATCAAACATTCGCGATGTTATCGTGAAATCTTTGTGGCGATGTATCGCACTTCTCATTAATTAACATTGATTTGTATCAAAGATAATGAAATATGAAGAAAGAAATAGAAACAATAACAGAACTTAGCAAAAAGAATTGGTAATTGGATCCAACTTAGCGAAAAGAATTGTGAATAAGGAAAAAATTGGTTCAGAGAGTTAATCAACTTAAGTATCATATCATAGACAAATAAAAGAACTTGTTGGTGCTAACAATATAATCACGTGACTGAAATCTAGAGTTACTAGTTGCTAATTTAAATTTAAATAAGGTACATTTCTGCATGGTTTTTTTTGGTATCCTTCATAGAACTTATAAAATAAATTAAAGAAACAAATTTATAACAAATGCGTTCCTTCACAGACAAAGTTCAGAGACCGTTAAACATAGAAGATAATTGGAATAACTCAAGACAATGAAAGTTAAGAATCAAGGTAGCTCGATAAACATATATAACTCATAAACTAGAGTAAGGATGTGACAAATATTAATCAGAACATGACAAAATATTTGTTAGATAATGGAATCAGAACCTATAGATCAAAGAAGAATCATATATGATCCAAGCATAACCTTCAATTTGGCAGAAAATACATTCTCATGTGCAAGCCAAGGAGACTATTAACATAATTCAGCAAAAATAAAACTTACTATCATAAAGTTTGCTACTAGAAATCATGATAAAGCAAGAATAAGCAAATCACGGTATTGAATCAGTGTTGGTATATGAACAAAAATACTCAATAAAATTTGTTATCTAACGTACAAGCATACAACACCACAAGTAGTATTAAAAAAAATCATTATTACCTCAATTTCATGATGATAACGTGTCATGAAATAAATTAAATGACAAGATAAAAAATAGAGAACGTGATATAAGATAAAGAAGACGAGAACTTTTGTATTATTCTTTACAAGTGTGTCTTTACATTGTAATATAAGTCCTATTTATAGGACACAAATATTGTAAGTTACAAGTGCATGAATAGTCATAAAACTAAATGCCAATACTAATGAATAAAGTCATTTACTCATAGAAGTTAGGAATATATAAAGCCTTGAGAATATGGACATCCATATCATAAAAATATAGTTAAGGAATATATAAAGCCTATGGACATCCATCCATATCATAATAGTATTATTCATAATAACAACTTTCACCTAGTTAAGGCATTTGTTTGTCCATATCTTTTAAATCGATAATATAAGAGAGGCGTCAGGCGTGATAGATACAAAAATATATACAAATAGAATGATAGACGTACATGAAAGGTTAATTGTTAATGTTTGTCCAAAATAATAAGCAATATTGCCCAAGTAGAAATATATACATCTTCCTGACTCTGGATAGATCTAATCATCATTATTTCTTAATCCTCTCTTTTATTCATAGGTCCATTACATCTGCTATCGATGAAGTCGATAGTGGTGGATAAAACTCATGTACCCCACTTTTCCATATCAACGAGAAAGAAATCTACCATCAAAGAATGCAGAGAGCAAGTTTTAAATTTGGGAAAGATATTTGAGCTCTATCACATGCAAGCAAGCATTATTACATATTCATTCATTTATTTATTTCCTCTCATGGGTTTGAGGATCTGGAATGAACAAAGTAAAGTTTCATCGACGCACATGAGTGCACCTGCATTATTGAACTCTCCACAATAATTTGGTGCTGAAAAGATTGTAACTAGTTGTCTGTCTGCGAAGAATTGGTAGCCGTCTTCAACAACCTGTATGAGTAAATTTACAATAAGTTTGTTTAGTTTATTGAAGAATGAATGAATGATCAATGTGTAGTGTAGTGGTGAGTAAAAAAATTAACCTGATGAGCCCGACATATAAGATCGAGATCGTTTTTCTTCAAGAACTCATCTACTGTGTCTGGTCCAAATGTGTAGGAAACACCACGATCATTCTCTCCCCACCCTTTAACTTCTGTGTCTGGATCGGACCAAAGGAGATCACATAGGAGGCCCTGATCTGGAACATCCAACGGCCTTTCTATAGCTTTGATTTGATTCAAGCTCTCCATCTCGGGAGAAAGGCCACCGTGCATGCATAGGATTTTGTCATCAACCACTGCAGCTACAGGCAAACAATTGAAGCAATCTGTAAATACCTTCCATAGTCGAACACTAAATCTTCTCTTGCACTCATCATAAAAACCATAAATTCTGTTAATAGATGCACATTCATGGTTTCCTCTAAGAAGGAAAAAATTCTCTGGGTATTTGATCTTATATGAGAGCAAGAGGCATATTGTTTCTATACTTTGCTTTCCTCTGTCTACATAGTCCCCTAGAAATAGGTAATTTGAATCCGGAGGAAACCCGCCATACTCAAATAGACGCAATAGGTCGGGATATTGCCCGTGTATATCACCTGAAACAACCCATCATGGAATCAAAACATTAAGCCATTCCAAATCAGAATGTTTTGAACAAGGCAATATTTTGGCAGAAAAAAATAGAATATTATACCACAAATGTTAATTGGAGCCTCTAGTTCAAGTAAGATTGGTTGGTTGAGAAAAACTTCTTTTGCTTTGGTGCAAAGGATGCGAATTTCTGACTCCACTAATTGAATCCGCTTGCCCCTATTATTCCTTGCTTCCAAAAGCCTCTCTATTAACCCATCCAATCCTTCCATTCCACAATTCCTCTATTGCGATATAAATAAATTTTATCTATTTCAATCAAACAATAGAGTTTTGTTCTATCATATGATAATTTTCACCTAGCTCATGCGATGATGAAAATGACAAGTAAAGGAGGGCCAAAAAGGATGGTATGTTATGGGTTCAACGTGATATAGAAAAATGAAACATCTCTAATTTTAGGATATATTTGGAGAATAGAGAAGCTGAATTTTGTTATATCAATTTGACTTATTTCTATGGTTGAGAAGTTGAGGATCTAATAGCTACCAACGAACGTTAACCTGCCCCTCACTAAAATTAGGAATAACTATCAAAATATTTGGACACCCCATCCACCAATTTTACACTTGGGGTGGGTCCTATATTCTCACTCTCCTAAGAGAATCCACAATGGTAGTTTCCTGACTCTTTAAATGGATCTCACGTGACATATCACTTATTTATAATTTTTTAATTAAAGTACCTATTAAGGACTCAATGACTCCAATGACAATACACTAATAATAACTCCAAAGAAAAATACTTAAATATGTCCCACTATCTTTACATAATTAAACAAAAATAATGTATCTATTACTCATTTTTACAAGTGGGACCAAGTAATCCACGTTTTATTATTCATTTATGCAAGTGGGATCAAGTAGTAAATATTTTATTACTTTTGGGAAAATTACAAAGACCTCCCCCGAAGTCTCTTTAAATAACACAAACACCCCTTCTAGTTTTATAATAGACATAAACCTCCCCTGAGATCTTTTAAAATAGATAAACACCTCCCTTTAGGACTTAACAATAACTTAACAATGTTTGTTTTTAATTTTTATAACTAAAAGGGATAAAAATTCTCCCTTCTGAACAATATAAACAACAAACATCACAATACTGATTTTATGATTTTAAACAAGAAAAACAAGTTTTCAGCGATGGGCTCTGTGAATCTCAAACCAACCCCTTCCATGGTTGACAAGTCTTTAGTTGCAGGATTTCCTTGCCTTTCAAAGTTATGTAAAACAGTTAGTGTTGTCGTGAAATTCATTGTGTAAAGAAATTGAGTGTAAATTTTGATGACAATATATGATATCATAAAGACCCCCCATTGGAGGGTCCTAAACGGGGACTCATTTTTTCTTCCTCCAATGGAGGGTCCTTAACGGGGAGTGGTCCTTGTTAAGTAAAGACCCCCCATTGGAGATGCTCTAAGGCACCCACTTTTGTGATATCATGTATTGTCATCAAAATTTACACCCAATTTCTTTACACAATGAATTTCACGCCAACACTAATTGTTTTACATAACTTTGAAAGGCTAGGAAATCCTGCAACTAAAAACTTGTCAACCATGAAAGGGGTTGGTTTGAGATTCACAGAGCCCATCGATGAAAACTTGTTTTACTTGTTTAAAATCATAAAATCAGTATTGTGATGTTTGTTGTTTATATTGTTCAGAAGGGAGAATTTTTATCCCTTTTAGTTATAAAAATTAAAAACAAACAGTGTTAAATTACTGTTAAGTCCCAAAGGGAGGTGTCTATCTATTTTAAAAGATCTCAGGGGAGGTTTATGTCTATTATAAAACTAGAAGGGGTGTTTGTGTTATTTAAAGAGACCTCAGGAGAGGTCTTTGTAATTTTCCCAAAAGTAATAAAATGTGTAATACTTGGTCACACTTGTAAAAAGGAGTAATAGGTAAATTATTTTTGTTTAATTATGTAAAGATAATGAGACATATTTAAGTAATTTTCATTGGAGTGATGCCATTGGAGTCACTGAGTCCTTAATAGGTTCTTTTCATTAGTGTATTGCCATTGGAGTCACTGAGTCCTTAATAGGTACTTTTATTAAAAAATTATAAACAAGTGATGTGTCACGTGGGGTCCATTTAAGGAGTCATTGTTAAGGAACTATCATTGTGGATGCTTTAAGTAAAAAAAACCAATAAGAGAGAAAAGATGCATATTGGATGGAGAGGATGTCGACCAATCTTTTCTTTTAATTATTACCATGTTAAAACTCATTCAATCATCAAAAACTGGCATGTGCAATTGAGATGTATATTGACCTTTTTTTTTGTTTTGAAAAAGCTGACCATTTTTTTTATTATACTTAATTAGATCTGATACTCTTCCTAATTGGATGTATGCTTTAGTTTTTCATACGCAACGTTTGATAACTCAATTGCACATGCCAGTTTTTTATGCATGATTGGATGCATCACTAAAGAATGCATCCGATTGGTTAGGATTCATGCAATGTATAAAAAGAAAAGAAAAAAATGTGTTTGACAAAATTATATATAGGACATTAGTGCGAGAATGCCTTCTCCCTTCAAAATAAAAGAAAGAAGTGAGGATGTCTTCTTTACATGAGAAAAATAAAAATAAATATCGGTCTCAAATTCAAACACTTAATTAAAACACCACAAGGCCATCATCTTCCTTAGTTTCTCCAGCGATGGCAACAATCACCTTGATCGTTGATGAATATATTCAGAACTCTTCAACAAATGCAGGGAACTTATGAGAGGATAATCACTTATTTACCTTTTATTCTAGAGAGTTGGAACGATTTTCAGCAAGGCCATTATTTTTGTTCGGAAGGTTCTATCTTGGAGCTGAATAAACCCATAGTGGAAGGAGAAAGAGTCATTTGATGTTTAAATTTAGATTTATAGTTTTTTTCAAGAAAAAATCATTTTTTTTAAAAAAATAATCACTTTTAAGAGTTTTGCATCCGTTTGTTAAAAAATCAGAATCTAAAAAAAATCTAAAAACAGCTTCAAATGAGAAGCTATTAAGAGCAACTTCTCAAAAAATAGATTTTTTTTTTAGAGGAGAGAGAAAATATGATTTAAAAGATTGAACTAAATTTTGTAACAAAAAATTCCTTTTATATAGTTGTATCCAAACAAATTAAATTATTTGTTTAAAAAAGTGATTTTTATCGCGGTAAACAAACGCAAAATAGATTCTGATTTTTCATAATATCTCTAAAATATAATCTCTAAATTATTTCACGTGAAAATCACTTTTATTTTAATATGTAACAAATGTGCCCTTAATCCCTTTATTTTAATCTAAAGGTTGATACACACTTTACATAGAGACATCCAATTTTTTGTTGTATCCAAGCGCTCTTAGGTATTAAGTGGATTAATTTGATGGAAAAAACTTAGGTACAATTCCTTAGGTGTTTTACGTATGGTTCTTAACTAAATTCATCATGATTTCCTTAAATCCATAATTCTCTCAAAGTTTGTTATCTCCAAAAAAGTTGTATTTTTAGTTAAGAACCATACGAAAAGCACCTAAGGAATTGTACCTAAGTTTTTTCCTAATTTGATCACGTACAATTTTGATGAGGATATTTTTTTTAACATAAATTTGTTAGGATTTATAATTTGTTCATAAAAAAAAATATAAATTTCTGCTACATTTTAAATAAAACATGTTATAATGAAAAAAATAAAAAGTACGGTGAAACAAATTCATAAAGAAATTAATACTCCCTCCATCCATTTTTATGAGAATAGTTTACAAAAATCACGAGTATTAAGAAACTTTGTTGGAGTAATAAATTTTTCTAAAAGATATGTTACTATTATTAAATTGCCCTTTTTATACGAGTACATTTAATGTTTTCATATTCCAAGATAATTTGTAGTATTAATAAGGGTATAGTTGGAAAAAAAGTAATAAACGCATCTAAAAATGTGTACTCCCTCTGTTTCACATTGAGTGTCGCTAAGGTTTTAACACACAGATTAAGAAATAGAATGAAATAATCATTAGACATAACATTTTTACTAATCTGTCATTACTTTATAAGAAACGGATAAACATAAAGTTGTACTGAAAATTGTGAGAGAAAAGTTGAAGTATTTATTAAGGGTAAAGTTGGAAGAAAAAAATTAAAGTGAAACAAATTTTTTTGGCTAAAATGACACTCGTGAAACGAAGGGAATATATGGACAATTTGTTTTTAAAATAGTCTTGTAATCAGAGGGAGTACCAATGACAAAGCATCAGTGCTAAGTACAGTGAAACAAATTCTCACAAAAGCATCTGGATACCGAAATATATATATGCGCGCACGTTTCTCAACATTTTTGGAAAAGTCGGCATGCGACCCAAGAAATTATCTCGCAAGGCGAGCGTTAACGAGGCTAATTCTATTGTTTCTCCAGCAATTGCTCACGATGCAGGGTTGATTGCCCGCAGCGTGATCTTGACATGAGCTGAACTTGGTGCTTTCTCTTGTGCTTCGCGACACGGCTATACAACTTGCAACGTGATCTTAGAAATAATTCAATTCATCGCCACATTGATTATATGTCTTACCCCATTTCATACGAAAAAGTTTTTTATTTTGTAATGTCAAAGAAAGATTACGAAGAATGGTGCATACACAACTTCCTTCTTACTATCCTGTTTTTCATCAAGCAATGTGTTCATATATCAGGATAACTTTTTTTACCATTACAACAGTTGGCTTCCTACAGCCACATTATAAAACCCTACAATTGACAATTTTATACAAAGGATTAATTATGATCCCAGCTCCTTTACACCTCCTATACCTTCCTTCATAGAAATAAATTGAACACATCTCGATCTTGGCATGAGTAATTAGAACTTCGGTTTTCAACAATATTAATATTACTAGCACATCAATAGGTATCCTGCATAATGCAAAGGCCTTCTACGACATTTTTGCATCAGTCGAACGGCACTGGCTCTGCAACAGGAGGTATACAATCTACCTTGTACCGTAGCACCTACAGTCATTATACAATAACACTCATCAGAAAATCGTACTATCTATTCTTTACAACATGCTGAGACCATGGGCAATGATTTATGCTAATGGGAAGAAATGAGTTAACAAAGCACAAAACTCCAAAACAAACAAAAACAAAATATGCAAATGGGAAAAGATGCAACGAAGACTGCCTTATCCTCTAATTTGAAGGGTTAACTTGGTCAGTGAAAAATCACAGTATCAGCCAAAACGTAACAATAGAAGAAACACACATAATAGGAACACATGCTATGAAGGTGGCAGTCTCTAATCAGATTCCCGATGTAAACTCATCAATATAAAAGCCCAATTAATGAGCATATTTGTATTCAGTAATCAGTCCAAGCAGGAAAATGAGACAATTTGCATCACACTGAACAACTTAAACATGCTACATACCTTTCTAAAAAAAGTTGAATGCGTGTTGTCCCATATCAGTTTATAGCTTCCAGCCATTAATGTGCAGAAATTCCCCTAAAATTACATTACAAAAAATTTAAGACGAGTATTTACACATCAGATGTCTAGTAAAGCATGTAAGTTGCAACAAACATGACAGACTAACTTGGTCAGACTCGTATCGGCGGTAAGGCAACATCAGCTGTGTGAACCAATCAACCACCATGAGAATAAAAAATGGCAAAACAAACATGGGTTAAGAGAACAAAACATGATACAGAACTGGATAATGGAGACGAAGGGCTCAATATGAGCCTAAGAGATTGAAGATAAAAATGGGCGATGAAGATTGATAAGGCTTCGGGTAAAATCTGAAGCAACCAAATTGGAGTACAATAAGGAAATAACAATAGAACTTACAATCTTTTCCCCGGTAGGACTTGCAAACTCCAAACTAAATCCAATATCCTGACAATAAACAAAAAGAAGTTTAGTATAGAAGGATATCTTAGGAATATCATGCCAATTCGCACAAAAAAAAAAAATCGCAGCAGCAATACCATATTTATCTTGCCTTGTACTAAAGAAAAATCCCATGCAATATATGAGTTTACTGAGTCCACTGAAAGTATAACCTGATATTCAAAGATCATCATAAATTCTCATAAAATTAAAAGCAGCAGAATGCAAATAAATTTAAATGTAACCACAAATACATCTGAGTCAGATTCAATAATTAACAGAAAATTACAAATGCGATAACACCAACTCTAGATTATGCATACATAAGGAACAACGTTGTCGCATGTTATGTGCAACAGGAAGCAGAATTTAAAAATTAAACAACAATGATTCGTCAATCTTGTAAAAAACGTGTTAATAAACATCACAAGCCTTGTAAATATACCTCAAAAGTTTTCCCAGCTGGAACACTTATCTCTTTGTAATCATCATTTTTCCTGAAAAGGATGAATTTGAATAGTGGCTTGAAAATAGAGAAATTATACAAGAAAGCTAGATTTAATATTTACCTTATTTCCACTGCACCAGCAACATCTGCTGGAATGAAGAAAGGCGAGTTTGCAAAGACCCCACTGATCAAAATTACTAGCAAGTTATTCAACATGAAATGAAATTCGAGTAACACAGAGTGAGAACAATAACAGATTTCCGTTCACACTAGGTTCAAAATTCTAGTAACATTCATCAATCCAATTATTTATTCAAAGTTATTATGTAACAAATCAAAAACTAATTGATGTTTCATTGCACCAATTCAAAATTAGGAAGTTATTCAACGAATAAAATTTTGGTAATATAAGTAACTCCAGTAAGAACGACAAAAAATTTCATTGACACCAAGACTTTCTATAATATGATATTTATAATAAAAGTATCTACAATTAGATTAGAGTGCATACCTATAAATTTCTAAATCTTTTAATGTAGTATACATTCTAGTCAAGACAATATCAAATAATTCAATGGTAGATTGGTTACAGACACTAGAAAATGTATTGACTGAGATCATGTTTCCATGAAGAGTCAATCTGACCATACAGTTAATACTCTTCTCTCATTTCAGGCTCAGTTGATATACACTTTGTGTGGGACTTGTATCAAGTGAGACAGACATGAGTGTGAAAAGAGTAAATCCTGACCATTGGATCTAACAATAGATGGCTAAGCATATTTACATTATAAAAGTCTCAATGAAATTGGAGCATACATGTCATGTGCACCAAGCTTGTTACAAACAGATTCAAATGGTGGTTCTCTAAGGAGAGGGAAAGGGAGGGGCTTCCGAGGGTTGAAAATATAGGGAAAATTGGAAGAAGAAAAAAATCACATTTTTTGAAAGAGTAATTTTTTAGAGAATGATAAATTAATGCTTATGGTTGATATATTTTATTATTTGAAGAATATTATAATAACATAGATTAAATTTGAAGAATTCATGTAAACCATCCAAAACCCCCAAAACCCTCCTCCAATACAGTTTTTTAGTTCCCCAAATGATGAGGGTGTTGTATTATGAAGAAAAATAAACCCCCCAAAGCCTTCCCCTCTTAATATCATATCTATTTCTTCTATTTGCTCCTTTTTTTCCAAACCCCTCCCCTCCCCTCCAAACTCGCAAACAAAGCCTAAGAGACTTAATAAACACTTCAACCATTAGATCATTGGAGCCACCAATATCGGTAATATTTTCTCCTGAAAGAACTTTATCTCTCATAAAGTGGCAGATGATCTATATGAGCTAGTTCTTTCATGAGAAACTTGGTTGAAAGCAATATGTAGCTTGGTTATCAAAAATTAGTTTAATTGCCTTGACATCTCCTAATTTGAGTTGTAGTAACTGTATCAGCCATGCCAGTTCACAAATTGTCACCACAATAGCACAATACTCTGCTTTTGCATTAGATCATACGACTATGCTATGCTTCTCGCTATGCTTCTCGCTATGCCATTTGATCAAATTACCGCCAACAACTCAAATTAGGAGATGCCGAGGTGATAAAACTAATTTGTGACAACCAAACTGCGCTTGATATTACTTCCAACCCAAATTTTATAAAAGAACTAACCAGATAGAAATCAACTGTTTTGTGCGAGATAAGGTTCTTTCTCAACATTAAGTAGCTTTAATCTTGACCATCAATGTATGGTTGCATGGTTTAAATTTACTTCTCTCTCTAGTATAAAAATAACATAGTAATATATATAGATGATTTCCATAAATTTTGCATGAAAACCAATATTCACAAAACAAAACAAAACAAAATAAAAAATAAAAAATAAAGTGAGCATCAATTTAATGTTTTAATAACAGAAAATTAATAAGCATCAACTCGAGCATTATTATTATTATACCTCAGAAATGTGATGAACCTCTCAAACTCCATAGTGTAGACATCAACAGCTTGTTCCAATACAGCTAACTGCTCCCCTTTTCTGACAAATTAATACGCACAGAGAAAAGACAGAGGGTTTAAAAGTGTTGTACATTGCAAAAGAATATAAGAACACCACAACTGCTATAGAATCAAACTAATAAAGTCCCTCAATTATGAATTCCTTTAGAGGCTGTGAGCAGACACACAGGAAAGTAATATGCCCAGTTCTGTACCATAATGAAGTAACTTCAAACGCAGAAGAAATATGATACATCACTGAAACCAAAACAAAAGTAAAAGATAACAACAAACATCTTCACAAACTCGACCCTCCCTCTATCAGTTCTACGATATTACTTGGCCCTTAAAATCTTCTAAACAAAAACATAACTTATCCTGAACCTGACAGCTCGAATCCAATCAATTAGTAGTGGATGTTACGTTCAACTAGTTGGTTATGTAAAGAAATAAAAAATCAACTCAACATATTCACTAATAATGGGAAAAATCCATGCAAAGACAATTATAGCCCAAACCAATTAGTTATCCCAATGGCGTTTGCAGCTGTAGGTTGTAGACATGACGTACGTCTATAATAATTGATCATCAGCAAAGAAGTTTTTTTTTTCAATAACTACGATTAATTATCCAAGCTACTCGTTATATTGAATAAAACCCTTGGGCCATGTTTGTGATTCAGTTGGGACAGGGAGGGGAGTGTTTTGAGGACAAAGGAAGGAGTGAAAAGGGTGAGATGTACCCCCACTGTGCGTAAGATTTTATTTTTCTTCATTGGATTAAACCCCTCTAATATGGTGGAACTCCAAAAATATACAAGGAGAAGATTTTGAATAAAATTTCAAATACATTTATTCTCTTTATAATAGTCATAAACGAAACAATATTACTCATAAGTATTTTAATAACATCTCTTTCAAAAATACTTTTCCAAAAGAGGTGAAGGATACCTCTATCTTTCCATTCCTCCCATTCCCTAATAAAAAAGAAAAATAAGCCCCCCTATGGTTATGTTTAGATGGAGGGTTTTGGAGGGGAAGATGGTAAGGGTTGTTTTTCTTTTTAAAATTAAGGAAGCTATAAAATGTCTAAAAATAAACTGTGCTTGAAATGTTAATATGTTATACGATTGATTTATCATATTCTTTCAATTTTCTAAAAATCTCAAATAAATATTAAAATCATTGGAACAAGTGAACTGCTGGTTTTGTCCGGTTCCACAACTTTTTACCCAAAGTGTGTTTGTTTCAAGTTTACCAAATTTATTCTTAGGAATAATATTCCTTGGAACACAGATGATAATTTTATTCCAAGGTATTTAGAAAAAATATGTTTGCTTAACATTATAATATTCTCGGGAACCATAAAAATAGAGATTATAATAGGTAAGTACAAATGTATTTGTTCCCATCTTCATGGGAACTTTATTCCCACCCTTTTCTTTGGGAAAAAATTTCTATTCCCAGGAACGTTTTATACCGGGGAATAAAATATAGTAAACTTGTAACAAACATAGGCATGTATATTTCTATCGTTTTATTCCCAGGAATCTACGAATATAACTTGAAACAAACGCACCCCCAGTTATTCAACTGAACGGTTTTAGGGGGCTGTTTGAAGCAGATGGTATGCTGGTTCCTGTTCCAATGAGCTGGCTCGGTTTCGATTACATTGGTTCAATACTACTAAGTACCAAAGGAAAACTTGCTCTTCACAAAGCAATTATTTTAGAAATAAGACACAATTCAAAGATCGCAATTAAGGAGATCACAATCAAACATAAAGTCCAACATTAAAATACCAAAGATGCGAGGTATCTCACAATTTCTTAGACTCATATCGTGCCCACGATAATGAAAGGAAGAATCGGACAGAAAGAATCATTGAGGTGAGGTTGTATAATGGTGGTCCATAGCGATGACGCTGCTCCTCCATGGGCCTACCAGTAGATAAGAGTTATCCTGTGATTGTTATTCCACACACACACAAATATATATATATATATATAAAGAAGAAAGGATATACAACATTGAAAAAGAGTAATTTTGTACCCGTCATCGTCATTAATCTGCCTTGTAAAATCAAGCAATACCTATAACTCAAATAGAACAGTCTCTTAGAATCTCGACAAATCTCAAGTCAACACAACCAGTACTAGAAGACAAAACAATCTAAATAACACCTTCTGTACAAATTTATCATAAGTATCACATGGGTGATATTAGGCATGAATCAACCTAACTCTGCTGCCAAGGAAGGAGGAATGCAGAGAGATGTGATTAAAACTATGAATCTAAATTGCATGAAGAGGCTTTGTTTTATTGACACTATGTGATAATTACAAGAATCCAAATACATTCTAATTACCATAATTACAGTGTAAATAGTATAGTTAGCCTGGATGCATTATCTACATAATGCAAGGGTTTGAGGGCTTCAATAGTATAGTTATCCTAGTTGCATTATCTACATAATGCAACTAGGCTAGCTATACTATGTAGGAACATGGAGAAATGATATCACAGGGAAACATGGAGTTTTTGTTGATGGAGGAACAAGAAAAATAAAATGTAATTACTATGCAAAAGTAGTTATTGCAAGAATTTACAGGCTGAAACATTTCATAATTATGAATTTCTTAAACAATTCATAATTAATTTGTCCCTGGTTTAAAAACTTCAAAATTTCGTGGGTGAAGATTATTATGGTATTCTAACCATGCAAACAAAACTAGGGAACAAAATTTGACCAGTGAGTATATGGTTATTTGGAACAAAATTGCAAATTTTGAAACTTTTGGATGAAAAATCAAACTAAATTGAGTCATTTTTGAAATTCTATGAAACTTTGCGGATCTTTTTATGTATTTTTAAAGATGCCTCTACAAACAATCAGCTCAAAATTTGATTTATAGGTCGAAATTTCCATTCTTTTGTTTTGAGTTTTTGGCGCTTTAAAAGTTCATAATTAATCCGTGTTTTGTCAGAAAATTCTAATTTTATGTGGAAAGACATACTTTAACGTCCTAAACATGAATGCAAAAAATCATGAAAGAAACTCACTTTCTGGACTTTATGTCTACAGGAAAGGAAAAAAAATAAGAGGTCAAAAATAGAAAGAATCTCAAATTACAGGGTAGAATCTGTGTTTTTGTACAGAGTCATTTTTCAGACTAAGTTTATATTACAAGGTCAATTTGAACAATTAACCTGTTATTCAAATATTGCATTCAATTTGCAGCCTGCAACTAATTTAGTTTTGTTTTTATCCATTATTTAGTTTCAAGGCGCTATGGGATAAACAACTCCATAGGCCTTTGCATGCTGCAGGCTGATATCTCGATCCTTAGCTACATTACAGCCCTAATTTTAAAGCTACTATGAAGTCACATGTGGACTATATGATTGTTTACAGAGGATGGTGGGAGATGTTGAAGAAAATAGCGATGGTAGTCCGATAGCAATGGCTACACTTAAAACCAAAACCCCATCACAATGGTCGAAATCAAATGGAGATGAGCATCTAGAGCTTCAAATTTTTGCAATTCATTGCTTAGCTGGATTTGCCGTTCATCCAGATTTTGAGATGGTAAAGTTTCTTTAAAATTTCAGTTTTGAAAATACCGTACAACTAATTATATACTAATGGAGTTTTCATCTATTAGGTCCACACAAATAGAAGAAATCGTTTGAAACAAAAGATAATGAATGATGTTGTGTTTGTAACGACAAATTCAAAATTGTCCAAGAGGAAGAAAACTAATACATTGAATCTAATGAAGAATGGATTGTGGACAATGAAGAAAACTGATACATTTTACATAGAAATAGGTGATGAACTAACATTGAAATCAATAATAGATTGAAGATAAGATAACCCCACATAGATACATACCTCAGGAACTCCAACAAGGTACTTGACGAGGGTTTTATAGACTCCTGTTGCAGAGCCAAGCTGAGCTAATTGCCTTCTCCTTTCCATTTGTTGTTTCCAGAGAAGAGCATAACGATCACGGATGCTAGCACCAGAATTTACCAAAGCATCCACCTCTGCTTGCTTATTCCTCTCTGAGCGTTCGCGTTGTTGTCTGATGAGAGTTCCTCGAAAATCTTGAGGTAGATATGTCATAACTGTGTTAAATACATGATCAGCATTTTTGATTTGGAAAGATTCCAAAGTGGTCAAAGTACGATGAAGTTTATCTTTGAGCTTCCCAAGAATAATGGAAAATTGAATATTGTCAGGTGTGGACTGCTGTTGATTCAGCTGCATCGTCGAAATCAAATCTCAATAATTAAAATGAATAATCAAATGTAAAGGGAAAATGGATCTGGATTACATTACCGTGTCTGGCCAATTAGATTGTTGAAGTAAAAAAATGGTTTCTTCAATATATTCTCGATTCTTCCACATGTTTTCATCAATCTTATGAGGAGGTTGGGTGAAAGTGTGAGCTTCATCATCAATTCCCAAATCAGTGGTCATAGTACGAAGCAGAGAAGTAAGGTGAGAGACGTCTGGAGAAAGAGGAGGAGTGAAGGGGTGTTTGTCGTAGTAAGACGACAGGAAGGCCCTAGTTATGGGCACCAAACCCTCTGTAGAAGCGGCCATCGGAATCGGAGAATTGTGTTATCAGACAGATCCAAATCCCACTTTTCCCTTTCTTTTCTTCTTTTTCTCTTCTCTTCTCTTCTCTTCTCTTCTCTTCTACTCAACCCCGTTCATTGATCCGTCTCGAATATTCTCTTCCTTCTTTTTATTCTCTTTGTTTACTCCATGCTCAGTCAATCTCGATAATTAGGGGATTATTAGATTTGCAACTTTAATACACAAATAAATTCAAATTTAAAATATCTTTTAACTTTTTTTTTTATCCATTGTTGTCGATGATCTGGTGGTTAGAATTCACGAATTCACTTTTTTTTAAGGTGAATAAATAGACTGTTTGGGGTCCAAACATCAATCCCTATGTATAACAATGTATGTCTCTATCAACTGAATTATGTTCACATGAACATTCATTTTTATTTCTGCATGCAAATATTTTTTACTTTTGAAGTATACATTAACCAATTAATAAATGTTTTTAATCATTTGAAATATGTCAGATTTAAAACAAAACAAAAAAAAAATCATTCAGTTTGATAACTTTCTCATTAAAGAATTCGATGGTGCCGTCTAAGGTAGGAGACTTGAATAGGTCTCCTATAGTAGGAGACACTAAAAAAGATTTTTTCTTTTATAATAAAATGACCTGTGATTGTGGGTTGGTGTTCATTGGTAACCTAATGTTATAGGTTAATTGTATTTAAATAATTCATATTTAATTGCAGGGTAAATTTGGAATTTTCTCTTAAATAAATTATTATCTTCCCACTAGATCTGAATTACATCACTGCCTTACTTCTCTTTTTTGAACACCATTCTTTGCTCCATTGTCTGCTCTTCCAAGAACACCATACATTCTCCCTTATTTGCTCTTCCTCCTTGCCTTCAACGATTACTTATTAATCAAACTCTATAGTCTCTATCTTCTTGAATCACATGATTTAATTATGTTGTAACTCTGTCGTAGTGCTTTTAAGTTTCATCCATTTTCCAGTTTAGTGTATCTTTTGGTTCATTGATGAGAAAAATTGATTGTACACCATTTTATACACTGATTTACAATTTATTGGCAATGCCTAAAAATGTTTACCAGCATATTTATTAAGATCGGTTATGGGATTTACAAATTTTTCAACAATGCCAAAAATACCCTATGTTAATTGTGATTTATAAATCAATTGTATTTTTTAAATCAATATATATGTTTAAAGATTAAAATCTCAGAGGTGACAAAACATGCAAATCCCAGCCATTAAAATACTTTCAAATACATCCAATGATTAACATTCATTTTGCACCAAAAAAACAAAAATAACCAAGTTTCCTACGATAGGAGATCTAATGAGATTGTGCATCGTAGACTAAGAAGGATTGGGTTCCTAAATATTTTTCTTATTATTCCATCACCTATTCAAGTATAGATTTGAAATATTTTGAATTTCATATATTCCTTAAAAAAAATATTTTAGTTGAATTTTAATGAAATATATACAATGAAGAATGATAGTATATAAATTGGATCCGTTTCATTTGAAATATAGAAAGTAGTAGTGAATTTCTTTAAAAAAAAATAGTACCGAATTATCCGCAAAATTAATTATGGTTATTTTACTAAATCACCGTACTTTTTTTATAATAAAGATTATACATTTGGACAACAATTTTTTCTATAATAAAGATGGTGTTTGATGTTATTAAAAAAAAGAATTTAGATAATAATTTTTTGTTATATTGTTGATTTCATTCAAATCGATAATCATGGTTAGTTTGATTTGTTATAATTTGAAAGCAAAAAACATTAATATTTCTACTTTTAATCAAAATGAAAATTTTATGAAGAAAAAAAACTGTTCATAATTTCAAACGTGAGCGGAAAGATTAGTGCTCGTCTTTTCGCTAGCATGAATAAAAAACACATTTAACCTTAATTTTAATTGAGTAAACCATCAAATTGGTCCATGTCTTTGTACCAAATTCTCGAATTGATCCTTGACTCTATTAATAACTCAAAATGGTCCCTATTTTTGTCAAACATTTTTCAGATTGATCCCTGACTCTATTAGTTGTTTTGTATTTGAAGTCATTAACATACCAAATAAGATCCGAAGGCATTATGTAATTAACCACTAAATAATATTCAAATTAACATTCAATTACAAAACAACTAGTAGAGTCAGAGACCATGACAAAGAAAAATACCCGGAATAATTTGATGCTTTACTCATTTTAATTTGTAGTTTTAAAAAAAAACTTAGTGTCTCTGTCTGGTCTATCATGATCAACATTCGTAACTGCGGAAGCAAGCATGTGAAATAGAAGGTGCGTTTAGGGTTTGCGGAAGGAGTCAAAATCCAAATTGCGGCGGTGTATACTGAGATTTCAACAGACCAGCCTGATTTTTGCACATCCCTAAGACCAGGTACAGATATGTCATATCATTTTCGCCTTTTCTCAATATTGCTTCTGTTCTTTCTGAAGTTAGTTGGTAGAGGGGTGAAATTCTGCCTACTTACAAAAACAAACAAACTTTCATATTATGATAACTAAACCTCCTTACTCGAATTGCTGTTTCCAGACATAATTATGATTACAAACTTATTTATATAAATATGAAATTTATTAGATTGATAGGAAGGATGAAAGCAGGAGCTGGTAAAGGGAGAAAAGGTGTCCTCATAGTCACAACTGTTTTCATTGCAATTGTATTACTAATAGTCATTCTGGCGTTCACAGTCTTCAAAGCCAGGCATCCCGTTACCACTGTGAATTCATTGAAGCTACGAGACTTTGATGTCAACTTGGATATAGCAAAACTAAGGGTAGATTTGAACGTAACCCTGGACGTCGATGTTTCAGTCAAGAATCCTAATAAGGTGGGCTTCAAGTACTCAAACACCACTGCACACCTCAATTACAGAGGCCAGCTCATAGGTGAAGTCCCTATCTTTGCTGGAGACATTTCTTCCGGTGAGACCAAGGGATTCAACCTCACCCTCACCATTATGGCCAACCGTTTGCTCTCCAATTCCCAGCTTTTCTCTGATATCACATCTGGTACATTGCCCCTAAACACTTTCTTGACGATTTCTGGCAAAGTCAATATCTTAGGCTTTATCAAAGTCCATGTGGTTTCCTCCGCATCCTGTGATTTTGCGGTTAATACTTCCAATAAAACTGTTGGCAACCAAGAGTGCCAATACAAAACAAAACTTTGATTATTCATTTGCAGTTTAGAGGTTTGCCTAATCTGTACATATTTTACTTTGTCTCATTGCTGATTTAGATTTGTATCCAACTCTCTCTTCTCCCCTTAAAGCTGCTTCTTGAAATTCATTTGTTATTATCATCTCTATTTTCATTTTTTAACCATAATGTTTATATTTGTTTAGTAAACATGTTTTCTTTCTGCTATCCATGTTTAATAGTTTCTGAATTGACAGTATTTTATTTAATTCTATTACTGTTCTCATTCTTTTATTAAGGCATTAGTATTGCTATTCTGAAACAAGTTTATCTGGCTCATATATAATGTGTTTTTAGAATTAAATACATTATACATATCTTTTTTTTGTGTTTTTGAATCAGCCAAATTTATTAAGTCTTGCCGGCGTAAGACACACCAAGAGAGAACAAAAGGGAACAATTACAAGGTGCCGGAAATATGCGGAACACCGCCCCACACAAACGTCCCGTATACATGAGGAACCTAATCCCCAAAAAATTATATAAGCTGCTACCCTCCAAAAAACCAAAACAGTCCCTAAATTCTGCCACATAGCAGAACCGAAAACAACAAAGAAGAACAAAAGGGTGCGCCTGGCAGAAAGAAAATACTTAACAGAGATAAGAAAAAAATGCTAAACCACAATCCTGCTGCCAGCAAACAACAACCGAACACCAGCCAAATACATTATACCTATCTGATTAGTCATGGAATTATCTAAGTACATATTGCAGAAGAAAACTCTGAATACTCCATTCATAATAGTGCAGAAAGAAGCATCTCATTGCTACTTTTTGTTGTCCCTCTTAAGTTCATTAGTCTAGTGTAGATTTGTCAATTTGGGTTTGCTCAGCCCACCCGTGTCATGGTCATTCCATGACACGCCAATACATTGTTGAGTTGGGTGGTGCTGGGTAAAATTTAGTTCGAAACAATAACTTACAAGCATGACCTAGAGACCGGGTGTGAAGAAAAATGTTTTTGGTGACTGAGAGTGTCGGTGCTTGGGGAAAACAACAACTACTGTCGTAATGTGTGTGAGGAAAGGATATGGATCCCTTTATCCCCAAATTCCGCATTGTGTTACGAATCTATTCTAAATCGAAGAGCATTAGTTGGAATCCAAAAGTCTTAGCTCTTCTATGTCTCTTAACAAGAATTTAACACCCATGGGAGATAACCGTTGTTTGTAAGTTATTTTCCATTAATCATATATTATTCTTTCGCAAAAACTGTATTGATAATCTTGCACACAAGTTTGTTTTACTTTTAGAGCAAATTACATTGACCTCCCCTAATATTTTCTTAAACAACACAAACATTGCATCTAGTCTTCAAAACACACTAAGCTCCCCTCACTTTAACACCGTCAAACTTCCGTTAGATAAAGAAATTAAAAAATGTTATATTTTGTCATTTTTAGTTGTTTCTTCCAAAATAGAGAGACGTTTTCTTCTCTCTCGCCGTTTCTCAAGTTCTGAACTAGACTAAATTTTATTTCATAGTTGATGCAATTCAAAATGAACAGAGCATCAAAATCCACTTCAATTGTAAGGGGTTTGAAAAAATGGATTGAGAAAAAGGTTCCCTTCCTTCCAACTGTAATGCACTGGTGCAGTATGTTGTTTGTGCCTTTTAACTTATTATCACAATTGAAACCCATATTTAAATTGATGGTTTAGTTTTTCTTTCTCTCTTTTTTTTAGAGGAATGTTTAATTTTTCTTTGATTGGTCGAATTGCATTTCATAAAATCCATAAAATAAATTCAACATTCCGATTCATGCTATAGAATGAACTTGATGCACAAACATAAGAAAATGAAACTTATAATACAACAGTGGACGAAAATGCTCAGCAATGAAGTAAAAGTCCATAGCAGTGTGAGTGAAAGTGAGAAAGATAACGGTGATTTAACAGTGTTGAGGTTGAAGGGAAGTATTTGTCAATTTGATAACTAAATAAGGGAGGTTAGTGTTTAGTTTAAAACCAAAGTGGGTCTTTTTGTTATTTAAGAAAACCTTACGGTTGCTTAGTGTAATTTGCCCTTACTTTTATGCATGTACATATTCCATTTGCAGTCTTTTGGAGTTTGAAAATGATCCTTATCTTAATTAGCCGCTAAGGAAAGAAGGTTTTGGTCATTTAGAAAGGAGAAAGAGGAAATGTGGTACCATTGGTATTGTTTTCTCAAAGTCTAGGGAATGAGCAATTTTCATAAGAATATGTCAATTTTTTTTTTAACAGTAGGAATATGTCAAGTTAATAACTAAAGAATCCGAACAGTAACATGATTATGATTATTTGGGCAAAGAATGAGTGTATCAAGATCACAAAATCCTATAATTTCTCAATAAATGAATGTTCGAAATACAGTACTATACAGAGATGTGGTGGAGAAAAATTAACATAAAGTGATTTTTACATTTCTTCAATCACGTCCTCGTGATCTACATCCATTCATCAAGCATAACTTCAGAGTTTAAACGATGCTCAAATAGCAAATTTGCAAGCATGTACAATTTTCAAAAAACATGCCAAACTTCGAGATTGCAAGCATATACTTTGAGATTACTCACCTAACATGAATATTCCAAGGCATACGTCACCCAAGAAGCGTGTTATCTATTTGGAAAATGTGTCGAGGACACCCCATTAATTGCATACTCCCTCCGGTTACATTTATAAGCAAAAAACCACTTTTTAGTTTCATTGAATACTTAATGTATTTGATATATGTTATAGACCAAATAAAAAAGAGAATGATGTGACATAAACACGGATGGGTGCATAAATTTTAAATAATAGAGACATCATATATCTCTTTGAATTGCTATCTCATGTACTCCCTTTGTTTCTAATTATAAGCAAATTGGTTCATATTATATACTACATACATCATTAATTGAATGAACATAAAAAGTCAATTTTACTTATAATTAGAAATGGAGGGAGTATAGTTTAAAATAAATATTTCCATAAAATAGTGCATTTATTAGCTCTTAAGTTGTACAATTTTACACAAGTTAAAAAAAATCCTAATAATAATACCATTTGGCACAATGTCGGGAGGGGAAGCCTTTGGAAAAGAAAAAAAAGAAAAAGGAAGGAGCAAGTTGCAAAAAATAGAAGAAAATGGAAGGGGATGACTTTGAGGGGTTAATTTTTCTTTATATAATAAAAACCTCCTCATTTGGGAGAACTACAAAATTGCAGGGTTTATATAAATTCTTCAAATGTAATCTATGTTGTTATAGTATTCTTAAAATTAAAAATATATTAATCATAAGTATTAATTTATCACTCTATGAAAAACTACTCTTTCAAAAAATGTGAAAGATTTCTCTATTTTTTCCCACCACACACAACCCTCCCTCCCCTCCAAACTTCCAGACAAAACCCTTGTTATCTATATCTGTTTTTAAAGTGCAATGTGCCTGCTTTTAGGGTTGGGAATAGGCCAGGCCGGCCTACAGGGGCCCTATGGCCTGGTCTGTTTAGTAGACAGGCTTGGACTTTTTAGAAAGCCTGTTTAGTTAAATAGGTCAGGCTTAGGCGTCTAGAAAAGTCTGTTAAGCCTAAAAGGCCAACCTATTAATACCTATTTATTGAAAAATATTTTTTTTATATTAAAATAATTGCATACATTATAAATATAAACACGTTTTTCTCTATCTATTAGTCCCTTAATAGGCTTTGTTGTTATATGCTTTTAAGTAGACTTGTTTAGCCTATTTAGTAGGCTAAATTACTATTTGATGGCCTTAATGTAAAGTAGGCTTTCAGGCCAGTCCATGCTTTTAAATAGGCCAGACCAAGAAAAACGGCCTATGATAGGCCTAATAGGCCATAGGCCTGTAAAAAATTTCGTAGGCAAGGTTCAGGCCTATCAAACCTTGACATGGCCTAGCCTATTCCCACTCCTACCTGCCTCTATGTACATTTCTTTGAAAATTCAAAGTTTAAAAAGACAATCAATTAGCTGGCACGGTGCCTTTTTAGAAATAATTTATCATCTCATCAAATTTTTTCGTAGGCAAGGCTCAGGCCTATCAAAGCCTGACGGTAGCTTAATGCAAGATTCGAGCATATTTTCAAATTTTTAAGATAAATGTATGTAATTATCACTTTTTTAAGAATTTTTTAGAGATGGAGTCAAGTTCAATATGAACAAAATATCAATGGTTAGACTTTAGTGTTGTAAGTTCGAGGCATAGAGTTTAAATTCCTTTAGAAATAATTATAAAATGGTCCTCAATGCCACTTGATAATAACTCCTCTCCCCTCCCTCATATGAATAGGACTTTTTAGAGACAAAGTCATATAACCTCTTCATACGGTTCAGTCATATGACTCGACCAATGACCCAATGTTCACTCAATAAACCAGTACCATTACCCAGCCCGGTTTAAGGTGTTATTGATACCAACAGTTACAACTGGCATTATACACAAAATACTTGTGGTCAGTTTATCTTAAATGATGCTTTATCTCTAAAGAATGAAAAATTACACTTCCCAACTTTATGCAATCAAGCTCACACCAGTCGACATCCATTGCAGAAAAGCAAAATAGAAAGTAGCAGCCACAAGGAACAATATCTGAATCGAAATAAAATCATTCCCTTTTCTGAAGGGATGCATAACCCAAACAAAAGCCAAAAGGAAGAATTATTAGTATTATAACTGAGGGCACCAGTGGTGCCAGCGACCAAGAGGGCATAATTAGATTTCAAATACAAACATGAAAATAAAACACATGACACAATACAACAACCCTGCATCCAAACCACCAAGCAAACTAAGACTTCAAAAACAACCATTACAAGACAGCACCAACATTAAAAGCCACTATGAACTGACAACAATAAAATTCTTCGTCTATTCCAGCAAGACAGGAAAACAGCTACACCACCACAAACAATGCTACAAAAACAGACCAACCGAGACTAGTATGGGAGAAGATAATCATTACAAATGAAAACATCCACTTGAATCCGAAATAAACACCAGCAGAACAGTAACAGGATCACACATGAAGATCATTTCAACATATTAACTAGTTTAGCATTCCTACAAATAACTGGGATTTTGACATGAGGGATGGGGAGATTTCAGATAAAGGGGTCAAAACTTAAGTAAATGTTAGAGTCAAAATCAATTGAAAGCATGTGGCGAAAAAATTGAAACAGCATTAGTAAATAATGAAATGATTTATTTAGCACAAACAAATTAGTGTAGTTTACAATATTGATGCTCATCCTGCTGCTACATCTATCAATCTATCTATACGAGCTTGGTCAGATGCAATTGTTCCCTGTAAAATTAAATTATTTAAAAAAAATAAATAACAAGCTAAGCTAAGCTACAAATTAATTATCTATATAAGGAACACAAATTAATTGATATGCAATTTAACTAGTACAGATGTTGGAGTGAGTCAGAATTCAAGCTTCTTGCATAACTCCAGTTGAATGATCTTGGGTTGATGGGCGGCGGTAGGTTTGAGTTTGTGAGGAGCAGGAGGACAAGTATGAGCAATTCCGGTGAAACGGAGCAGGGATGGAGGTGACTTACAACCATGATCATCAGAATCACAGTGTTGTAGATTTGAGATTGGAGGAAGAAACCCCTCCTCCTCCTCCTCCTCCATTTTCTTTGAAAGAATGAAGTGTAAGAGATTGTCAAAAACAGATTCAAAGATTTGTTGGTCTGAAAGAGAATCATATTCATGATTGTGAACAGAGGAACGAAAATGAAGTTGGCGGACAGCAGAGCTTCTGAATTCATCGCGAGTATCCTTTGCAAAGGGGTTGAAAATAACATCCTTAGGTGTTCGAGGGCTGTGAGTGTGAGAATCATTGATGCTTAAAGTCCCATTAAGTTGTTTCCTGACCAGCGTGAGTGTGAGAGGGGATTGAAATTCAAAATCGGCATTCTCTTTCACAACCTCAGGAGTTACAGGAACAACACAATCTTTTTCCTTAGCCTTCAGAAGAGGAGGAGGAGATTCGCACAAATCCATCTCACAGCCTGCACACACCATTTGTAAAATTAGGGTTTAGATTAAATACAACAACGAAACCCTAATTTCACCTTACATACCTTCCCCAAAACACAAATGAAAATAACAATCTGAGAACGAAAATGATTAAAGACAGAGAGAGAGAGAGAGATCGGAAGCAAACAAAAGTTGAAGCAGCTATCATTAAATAAATAATTAATTAATTACATCGAAAATGATTTGGATTTTGTGAGAAAAGAAGAGAGTACCTGGAAGAAATGGCGGAGGAGGAGAGGCACTCAATGTGTTGAGTTGTCTGTCTACTACAGAAACATTCACCACCGAGAACCACGATGCTTTGCTTTCACTTCATGTGTTGTGTGTGTCCGCCTTTCTTGCAACTACTCTTGTCCTGTCTGTGATGCCAAAAACCGCCAAGTATCCAAAATCTATCTGTAAGTATAAGTATGAAGGCCGGATACGGGTCCGAGTACGATGAAAGGACGTGGATACGCAGATTCTTTATAATTATGTTATTATAAAAGTCACAATTTAAAAAAAATAATACATGTGATCCAAATTAAAAAAATGTTATGTTTTCTTATAAACCATATTATATTTTCATATGTTGGGATATTGAGAGAAGCGTCATTAAAAGAGTTTAACATAAATTTTATCTAATGTGATTAGTTGAACCACCTCGCTCGTTACTTTCATCCAAAAGAATTATAATTTTAAGTGGTTCATCGAGAAACAATTTTATTGATGCATATCTAAAATTGAATGATATACATCTCTACTAAATTTTTACAATATTGTCTCTTTTTTTTACCCTTCATCCTTTTCTAGGATATGTATCTGTGAAGTATCTTAGAAGTATCTTTGCGTATCTATGGAATATCACATAAGTATCTGATAGAATATTTTTTTAAATTAAAATAATTAATTTCGATACTTCACGGGTACGTATCCGTGGAGTATCGGTATCCAATATAAGTACGTCTCCGTTTTGGAGTATCCAGGCTTCATAGATCTACAAGTAGAGAAACTAATATGATACCCGTGTCAAACACGAGGATTATCATACTTACAAAATCTTAGTATAAAAATATACAAAAAAAAACAAAACATCACACGTAAAAATAGTGCATATTTAAGTTATTTGACGTATAAATTAGTGTAAGGGAAAAGTTAACGAGTGCCCTCAGACACTCCTTAAGAACCTTTAATAGTAAGTTTTTATAAAAATTTATGCAATCAATACTTATAAAAATTTATGCAATCAATACATTCCAATTTTTAATATTTAACTTTTAAAGAAATATTTTTCAAATTTAGGATCCTTAGTATAAATATAATTTTTTATATTATAAATCAACAATTTATTAATAGAAGAGACAGAGGCAATCAAGTGTGGGGGGTGGGGGGTGGGATGTGTATATTAGTAATTAGTATATTTAACATATCAATAAAATTGTATAAACCTATACAAAATATTAATATTTTAAAATAAGTAAATCAAAGTTATGTTTAACATTTGAAAAATCGAGCGATGAGAGGGGGAGAGCGAGAGTTTCGCGACGGCCTGCGGCACCGTCAAGAGCAATCGTGCCGGAGCATATTGCCGGATGTGAGGTACAAAGGGGGGGTCATGGTTCCAGGCAGAGTGCCACAAACGGGGGGATGAAGGGGATTAGATCGACGTGAGACCGAGGAAGAGGAAAGCGCGGCAACAGGATGAACATGTTCAAGACAGGTTTTAGGATTGGGATCGGCTTTAACAAAGGGACGACTACTACAACCGACATGATAGGTTTAGGTATGCTTCACAGGAGGAACGAAATGCTGGGATTTACGATGTAGGGTCAGAAAACTCTTTTGATAGGTCTGATATGTGGGGCGATTGTGACAGTGCAGAGGACGAGGCTGCTGCGTTTGCTGTTTAACGCAAGGAGAATGCCAGGTTCCCTCCATCTCGACGGTGGGGGCAGGTTCAACAAGGCAAGCGCGCGGGTGCCGTTGTGCAACACCAATATCCACGAACGAGTTCAGGTGGTGATAACGAGGCAGTCATGGATTCATCCTTCAAACGGTTCGTAACTTTTTAAATTACTAATTTTCCTCCACTAGCTTCGACTTTTTTCCTACAAAAGGGGTTCGAAGTGTGTGGAATTCTTGAGGATGTTTTTGTGGCAAGTAATACAAATATGAATGGTGATGTTTATGGCTTTGTTCGTTATGCTAAAGTCCGTGATGTGGATAAATTATTGAAAGCCTTAAATAATGTATATTTTGGTCACTATCATGTCCGTGCTAAACTAGCAAGGTTTGACAAGATGGTTTCGAAGGAGGGTGAAGCGGTGAGGGTGATAGAGGGTAAGGGAGGAAGGGTTGAGGGGAAGGTGACTGTTGACGGAGGACGGGGATTCACACCGGTGAGGAAGAGGGAGATTAAGGGAGAAAAAAGAGTGAGGGGTGAGAGTGAGAAGAAGAAGGAGGAGGTGAGGGCGAAGAAGGGGTGGGAGGGAGAGATGAGAGTGGGATCAATGGTGTTGAAAATGGGGAGGAAGGCGAGGGTGGTGGAGGGAAGGTAGATGAAGTAGGATTGGGGAAGAGCGATAGGAACATTAGCACAGACATGCAAACTGTGGTTAAGAAATTTGTAAGGCGATATAGGCCATGCAAAGAGGACATAAAGTGGGCAAGCAAAGGTTTGGTCGACACCTTGTTGAATGGTGAATCAATACGGGTCATACATAATAGAGTGGAGGATGCTGGATTCAAAGATATTGACATAATTCCGCTTGGGGCAGACAAGGTATTTGTGCATTCTTTATCAGATGTAAATGTCGCTGACATTGTGGGGGAAGCAAAGCAGTTCTTTGATCTTATTTTTCTGGTTTGAGTAAATGGGATAAAGGACTGATGCCATTTCATAGAGGTGCTTGGCTCCGATTGTATGGGATTCCACTACATGCTTGGAATGATTTTTTTTAAAAAAAATTATGTGTGTTTGACTGTGGAAGGTACTTAAGAGCGGACACTTGCTCGCTGAATCGTGAAAGGTTTGACTATGCTAGGATATTAATCTCTACGTCGTTCTTAGACGTGGTGAATGTGACGGAACAAATTCTAGTTGATGGTGTAACTGTTGAAATAAAAATCTTGGAAGAATGGGGATTTAATACGGGGGAAGATGTATGTTTGTTTGAAGATGATGACAAATCTGTTAATTCATGCCCGGAAGGGGAAGTGCTGCATGATGAGTTGGAATCAAATAAAAATGTGGCAAAATTGGCTGAATAAATTGATAAAGAAATGGCACTTGTCGAAGAGGAGGAGCTTATTTTCGAGGAAAATTGTAACATGGCTAAATTGGTGACTACGGAAGAACAAGTTGGTGGTCCGAATAGTCCCAAGAGTGCTATGTTGGCTGACATCTCTTCTTCTAATGAGGTGGACGCTTCAACAATTGGTGGGACATTTATGGCATTGCAAGAGACAACAACTACACAATCACTTGGTGCGTCGGTTTTGGGTGGAAAACCGATAGACAAAGGATTGGGTGAGCAAGACAGCCGTGTTAATGATGGTTTTAGAAAACGAAGAATCAAATCGACAGACATATCTCATAAAGAACATCAAGCTACACGGTCAGGTCCTTCGAGCGTAGAATGGTTACGTGATATTCAAAAAGGTGATGTTAGTCTATTTCTTCAAAAAACAAACGTTTAAAAATGGCTGGTAAAGGAAACAATGACATAAGCGGGGGAAACAAACATGTTGCTAGCAAAAGGAAAGCGGGAGGAGTTCTTCGACATCCGATGCTCACTTTGAAAAAGGTGGCAAGATTACCAAGCAAAGATCGACAAGAGGTCCTAAAAGTGCTAAAAAAATTCACAAATTATGCATGTGTTGAAACAAAAAGTTCGAAATAGACAACGTCAACGAGAGAAAGTTACAAAGTCTCTTGAGGTGAACCAAAGTTCCAACAATGAATCAGGGCCGGTGGCTTCGGTAAATAATGATTGGAAAAATTGGGTCGTGTTACGTGGGAATGCAAAGGCCACTGAAGCGGATATTCAAGATATAGGCAAGGTTATTGGTGCATCTTTTGAAGGCGACTTGAATAACAAATTTAGTGTGTTGTCTCGTTCTAAAAAGGCTGAATTTGGTCCAGTTTTGACGCCGGTGGGAGAGGGAGGCCGAGAGCATGGTGGTGGTGTTTAGGAGGGCCAGTGTGGTGTGGGTGTGTGGCGTGGTGGGTAGTGGTGATGCGGTTGGTGTCTTGGAATGTGAGGGGGTTAGGCGGGGTGGAGAAAAGGAGGGAGGTGAAGATGTTGGTGAGGGAGAAATGTCCTTCTGTTCTATGTATGCAGGAAACTAAGTTGATGGCGTGTGATGGGTATGTGTGTTCCTCTCTGTGGGGTGATTCGAGCTATGATTATTCTTATCGTCCTTCAGTGGGGGCATCAGGCTGGTTACTGACGGTGTGGGATACGACGGAAGTGGAGGTATGGTCCTCGTGTAGCCAGGACCACATGCTACAAATTCATGGCAGAGTTTTACGTAATAATGAGGAATTCTATTTGATTAACATTTATGCCCTGTGTGATTTATGAGCTAAAGAGGAATTGTAGGCAGCCTTGTCAGCGAGATTGCAGTCGTTAAGGGGACAGAAGGTGTGTGTTTGTGGTGACTTTAACGCAGTGAGAAAGTCGGAAGAACGAAGGTCAGTCAGAGGGGGCGGTGTGTCACTTGATATCAATTCTTTTAATATTTTTATTGAAGATAACAGGTTTATAGATTTACCGTTGAATGGCCGTAATTTTACGTGGTTTAAGGGAGATGGTACGTCGATGAGCAGAATTGATAGGTACTTGTTGTCAGAAGAGTGGTGTTTATGCTGGCCAAATTGTTTTCAGGTAGCCCTACTTTGGGGTCTCTCTGATCATTGTCCGTTACGGTTATCTATTGATGAGGAAAACTGGGCCCCTTGACCGACAAGGATGTTGAAGTGTTGGCAAGAGGTGTCGGGTTACACAAAATTTGTTAAAGAAAAATGGCTTTCCTTCTAAATTGAGGGATGGGGAGGATTTGTGTTCAAAGAAAAATTGAAATTGATCAAGGTAGCTTTGAAGGAGTGGCACTCGACCCATGCTAAAAATATTCCAGGTAAGATTAATTTGTTGAAAGCTCGTTAGTGGGTTGTCAGCCGAAGAAATAGATGAAATGAGGGGTATTACGCATGACATTCATTCTATGTCTCGTGTTAATACTAGCATCAGTTGGCAACCGTCGAGGTTACTATGGTTGAAAGATGGAGATGTTAACTCTAAGTATTTTCATTCGGTTTTATCTAGTCGTTATAGACGCAATGCCATTGTGTCACTCATGGTCAACGACTCTCTTGTTGAAGGAGTTCAACCAATCCGCCAAGCAGTTTTCTCCCATTTTAGGGACCATTTAGCGGCTTCAGATATGTATAGGTCGGGGGTCGACAATTTAATTTTTAAAAATTTATCCTATGCGGAGGGAAATGGGTTAATCAAACCGTTCTCAGTTGATGAAGTAAAGACAACAATTTGGGATTGTGACAGTTACAAAAGTCCCGGACCAGACAATGTGCATTTTGGTTTTATTAAAGAGTTTTGGGAAGTTGTGAAAGGGGATATTATGCGTTTCATTCAGGATTTTCACAGGAACGACAAATTAACAAAAGGTATTAATACTACTTTTATAACTCTGATTCCTAAAGTGGATAGCCTGCATCGCTTAAATGACTTTCGACCTATCTCTTTGGTGGATTGTCTGTATAAAATATTGTCAAAAGTGCTCGCGAACCGTCTGAAAATGGTTATGGGAAGTTTGATAGTAGAGACTCAGACTGCTTTTGTGAAAGATAGGCAAATCCTTGATGGGATTCTCATTGCAAATGAGGTGGTGGATGAGGCTCGCAAATCAAAGCAGGAGTTGATGCTTTTTAAAGTTGATTTTGAGAAAGCATACGACTTTGTAGATTGGGGTTATTTGGATGCAGTTATGAGTAAAATGGCGTTCCCGGTTTTGTGGAGAAAGTGGATAAAAGAGTGTGTGTCAATAGCTACTGCTTCAGTTCTTGTAAATGGCATTCCTACAGATGAGTTCCCTTTAAAAAGGGGCCTGAGACAAGGAGATCCTCTGTCACCTTTTCTTTTCTTGCTGGCAGCAGAGAGTTTGAATGTTATGAAGACATCGCTGGTTGAGAACAATTTATTCACTAGTTATGGGGTGGGTCACGCAAATGACACTGTGGTTTTACACCTCTAGTTTGCTGATGATACGTTGTTATTAGGTGCTAAAAGTTGGGCCAATGTAAGATCTTTACGGGCGGTCTTATCCTTGTTCGCGGTGATGTCAGGTATGAAAGTGAATTTCCATAAAAGTTTATTGGTTGGAATTAATATAGCGGACTCTTGGTTAAACGAGACGGCGTCTATTTTGCACTGTAAGGTTGGTAAAGTTCCTTTTTTATATCTTGGCTTATCGATTGGTGGTGACCCTAGAAAGCTAGCATTTTGGGACCCTGTTTTGCATACCATTAAATCTAGATTATCGGGGTGGCAAAGTCGTTTCCTCTCTTTCGAGGGCCGGTTGGTTTTGCTCAAGTCTGTCCTGACCTCTTTGCCTGTCTATGCTCTTTCCTTTTTCAAAGCTCCGCCAGGTATAATCTCTTCCATTGAATCTATGTTTAATTTTTTTTTTTGGGAGGGAGTGAGGATAACAGGAAAATTTCCTAGATCGCTTGGAACTATGTTTGTTCTCGAAAGGAGTATGAGGGGTTGGGAGTGAGGAAGTTGAAGGAATTTAATCTTGCGTTGTTAGGAAAATGGTGTTGGAGGATGTTAGTGGATAGAGGTGGGTTCTGGTATAGGGTTTTGGTGGCGGGATATGGTGAGGAGGCTGGGAGGTTGGAGGTAGCGGGCCGAAGTGTTTCTTTTTGGTGGAGGGAGATAGCGAAGATTATGGATGGTAATGGTGTCGAGGGAGTGGGCTGGTTTGACGAAAGGGTGGCGAGGAGGGTAGGAGGCAGATCGAATACCTTGTTTTGGTATGATAGATGGATAGGAGATGTTCTGTTGTTTAGGCGGTTTGACTATTTATTTGGCTTAGCTTTGAATAAGCTGGGTACGGTGTCTGATATGTTCACCGGTGGTTGGGAGGTAGGAGGAGATACGTGGAGATGGAGGAGACCGTTGTGGGCGTGGGAGGAGGAGATGTTAGGCGAGTGTCGCCTTTTACTTAACACTTTTGTTGTGCATACTGATGTTTCTGACAGGTGGCAATGGCTCCCGAACATTGGGGGAGGCTATACAATGCGTGATGCGTATCAGATCCTAACGTTTCAGGCTGCACCTTCAATTACGATGACAGATGAGCTCATATGGGACAAGCATGTTCCTTTGAAGGTATCTATTCTTGCCTGGAGACTACTTCGAGATAGGCTGCCCACGAAAACCAATCTTTTACGGCGCGACATTGTTCATTCCGAGGCTATCAGGTGCGCCGCAGGGTGTGGGCTCGACGAAACGGCACATCGTTTCTCCATTGTGAATTTTTTGGCGGCCTTTGACAACACATAAGGAATTGGGTTGGCATTTCAGGAGTCGACTTGTTTACCATCCATGATCATATTTATCAGTTTACTAACTTTATAGGAGGGTCGACAAAGCGACGGTCATTCATGCAGATGCTTTGGCTATTGTGTGTGTAGACAGTTTGGAACGAAAGAAATAATAGAATATTCAAGAATACCCAAGTTAATATGATAGATCTTATAGAAAAGGTTAAGTATAATTCATTGTGGTGGTTGAAAGCTAACAATGCCAAGTTTGTTTATGGCACGAGTAGATGGTGGTCGGACTCGTTACTTTGTTTGGGTATCGACTGATTTGTTTTTGTAATTATACAGTGACTGCTTGTTCTTTAGGGTGTCTTCTTTAGTGCACCTTGTGCTAAAGAGGATCCATTGCCGTTGTTAATATTTTCCATTTTTGATTCTTCAACAAAAAAAAAATTTAAAATAAGTGTCATATATTTGTAATTGATATTTGTACAACATTTTGTCGTTGTAAAATTCTTTTTCATACTTGTATTATATTTTTACTTTCTCTTTTTATTGTTTTGGTTTCCATGTCATTGACAATATTTATTTTTCTTTAGAAATTGATGATTGTTTCAAAAGTCATCACACAAATCTTTGTTCAAATAACACATCCTATATATAATCTTAAGCACAGGTACTCTAAACATGGAGAAATAAATACCATTACTAGTATTGTACGTATCAAACCGTATCTATTTTTACTAAGTTGATTTGTCGTAGTTGGTGCAGCAAAACCGTACCGGTGGTTGAATAATAACCATTTTTTTATTGTATTTAAATAGCTATATTACACCATAGGTCCTTAAGTTGTTTAACTGTAATGAATTGGTCCCTTAAATATTTTTGTACCACTTAAGTTCATTAAGTTAATTAATTGCTCTTTCAAAAAAAAAAAGTTAATTAATTGTAACAAGTTGGTCCTTTAAGTATTTTTTTTTTACCACTTAGATCCTTTAAGTTATTTAGTTTTAACTTTTAGGCCCTGAATAACTTACATTTTTAAGATCTGAAATCCCTCAAATTGTTACGGTTAAATAACTTAAAGGACCTAATTGATATAGAAAAAACTTAAAGGAACATCGTGTTACAATTAATTAACTTAAACGACATAAGTGGTACACAAAAAACTTAAAAATTAATTTGTTGCAATTAAATAACTTAAAAGATCTCTGGTGTAATTTAACCTATTTAAATTCTCTCTTTTAATTTTGATAAATATAGTGGAGGAGTTGGACCAAAAAAGTAAATATTTGAAGCAACATGATTAAAGTAATGCTATTCATATTTTTAATCATATGAATGTTTTTATTAAAATTGATTTTTTCTCTAAGCACGTTTTCATAACAACAATTTAGTAACTCACTTGAAAAATCCTTTTTTTGATGTTTTATATCAATGTACTCGTACCTTTATGTTCTAAACTTTTTTCATATTACGTACCGGTATCCGTACCCGTAACGGGTAGCGCACCTGTACCTATGAATCATAGATATCTATATAGAGGAATGATATTTGTAATTTGATAACAACTTTTGTGACAATCTTCTTCTTTTTCTTTTTTTATTTATCAAAAATAATAGTGATAATAAAAGGAAAAGAATATTAGAGAAAAAATTATTCAAAGTTGTCACAAAAATTAACTGTGCAAATATCATTTCTTAACTATTCATCTATATCTGACACTATATTGTAAACTAAATTTGAGTTAATGATGGTGTTTGAAAACAAATTTGGATACAATATTCTCTCCTGTGCCTATATTGTGATCATACTTTTTTCTTCCTTCCTTGTTTTTGTAAAAAAAAAAAGGAAATAAAATTGTCCTTTAAATATCATTTCTATAAAAAAAATAAAAAATGTGTTCATCTAACAAATTTGGATACAATGCTCTCTCCCGTGCCTATATTGTGATCATACTTTTTCTTCCTTCATCTTTCTCCCCCTTGTTTTTGTCCAAAAAAAAGGAAATAAAATAGTCTCAAAAATTGTCCTTTAAATATCATTTCTAAAAAAAATAAAAAACGTGTTCATCTAAAAAATAATCTATGATATTTTTTATGAGAAAAAAATTCTATAGTATTCTATTGTTTTTGGTTTTTCATAAACCAAACCATTCTTTAGAATTCTTTTTTCCGAAAGAAAAAAAAAACCCTAATTGCATTAGAAGTTAATATACTTTTATAATCTATTTTTCATTTTTTTTGGGTTGTAAGGATGTTAAAAAAATCTTGCGTGTTAATTGGGATACAATTTGCTTGGATAAGGAGACTGCAAGACTAAGGGTTCATAGAATTTGAGAATTTAATTTAACATTATTAGGTAAGTGGTGTTAGAGGATGTATGCAGACCAAAAATGTTTATGGTATGAGATTTTAGTGGCGGGGTATGGGCAAGGTGGTCGTATTAGGGAGGGTGGACAATTAGGATTTGTTATTCAAACCATTGATATTTGTTAGAGAAAGCAGTAAGTTTCATAATTGTCGATATTCAAAAGTAGGTGGGTCGCTGTTCGACTAGTGAAAAATCAGGCGGTTTAAAGAAAGACAACACATACAACTCAAAACAACTTGATAAAGCCAAATCTTCTTTTCTTTCTCATTAAGACATGTTTTCTTATCTATACACATGATAAGAAAACATGTCTTAGTGAGAAAGAAAAGAAGAAAACTTTCCCTAAAAAAAAAAAAACTTATGAATGAAGAAAGCTCTCCCATTGGTTGAAGAAGTGGCAAATTAGTTTGCTAGAGGAGTCCAATTCACTTCATTTGGTTCAGTTTTTGTTAGAAGAACAGAACCACACTTGGTTCCCAAATACAATACACTAGATATTAGATAACTATGAATATTGATCGTGACTTTGAAGATAGTTTACTAAGTAATAGTATGATTACAAATTAAATCTCCTTGAAACCTCAATTGAGAAAAAATTGGTCTCTTCTTGAAATAGAATCATACTATAAGAGTTTGTATTGTTCCGAGGAGTCTATCTGATCAAGACGTGTCTTCAAATATGGAAGATTGAAAACAAAATTGGAAGCCAATGGTACAGTTTGGCTTGATTGCAAAATTTCCATGGCTTTAAATGAGTAACTAGCCCCATTTGTTGAACATTGTGCTTCTGTATTTTCACATTCACCCATTACACACTCTGAAGTTGATTTTTGCATATAGATTTTATCTTGATTGGAATGTAAAACATATTCATTACTTACTAAGAGCCAGGGTCGCGGTGGAAGTTTGTAATTGCTTTCTAACCTTGACTCCAAAATATTTGTTTGACATTTATCTTGAGTTGACAGTGATAGTTGTTCTTGATTCTTGTCCAATGTCGTCCTAGACTTTTTGCCAGATTCTTTGGATCCACAATTAGAGCGGTTAAATTTTTCTACACAATTAGTTGAATCTAGATAATTAGAACAAGAAGACCCTTCAATCTTTTTTCCTTCACCTTCAGTCTCTAGATTAGTCTTTCCCTTGAAGCTTCTCATTTTATTCAAGGGATTTTGAGACATCAACATATAGCTTGCAGGAGAAAAAGCGGATGCAGTACGAATTTCACATCCAAGTAATTTTCTTTTAGCTATATTTTGGGCAGTAGGTCCTAAATCTTTAACAAACAACATCAAGCTATCTTTGTAGCCATTATCTTGTTGACTAACCTATACAAAGAGTAGACATAATAATAATAAGAAAAACACAATATAATTAATCTATGCGAACCATAATTTATGCATTTTGCGAAATTGCATTGACGAAAAAGACATTGTGAGCAAAAACAACTCACATGCTCAAGTAGTTTTAATCTATCATCATATATTGTTGAAACTATTGGCTCGTCCCGGTAAAAACGTCGATAAGTACAATGCCTATCAACTGCAACAGATGTACATATGTGAATGTCTTTGTTACCTGATAAATAACAAAATTGTAAGTCGTGAAAATTTCACATTTAAGTCTACCACTACACAAATTATTACGAGGTTAGTGTTTTTCGCAATAACAAGCTTTTCAATTGAGCTTCACTAAGCTTTGGATGAAAAATATTCTTGAGGTTTTCAAATTTTCAGATTTAGACCTTTGGAATGTTAGAAGAAGTGCATGATCGCCTTGTATAATACCAAACTTAGTAGTAGAAAGTTGCAAGTAAAATACAATTCACCAAGGGGAAGAATTTTTAGATGCTCTAGAAACACATATCAAAGCTAATAATATTACTACATTCATACTTAATTTCAACACTAAATAAGATGCTGCTACAATTAAAATTTCTTCAGATATTTCCTCTTACCTGTATGAACCTCTACATCTCTAGCATGATTATGCTCAGAGGTGTCATGAATACTTGTCTTGGCAATTTTTTGGCTAGACGTACCATGGGAAGAACATGACACATTATGTGAGGGCACTTCAATATTTGTTTTATTGGATTTAATGTGTGTTGAATCCGTAAAATCTCTTTGGTTTTTTTTACCCACTTGCTGCCTTGTTTCTGAGAATTCTATTTCAAACTTCTCAGGATCGGTTCTTAATACATCAAAAACTTTCTTAGCCAACTCACCTATAACACGAGCCTGCAAATTGATAATCAAGAGAATTAAATATTTGATAGTGAAATTTGGGGGTAAAATATTCAGAAGCATTTTGCGCCATACCTGTTTGAAGTATATGGTACCAGGAGGATTAAAATTCATCGCATTATTGAATATTAGAAAAACATCATGCTGCATAATGGTTCGTTCAAATAACATTGCATTAGATGACAAACATTAAAGCATAATATATAACACTATGCGTGCTGCTAACATTGCATGACCAATGTTTGTAAACTTCAACCTCAAATTGTTGTAGAGTCTTATACATTCCCTCGTGTAGTTTAGCCCTCATAGTGCCAAAATCCATAGGCTGCTTGACAATTGTATAATAATCCTCAACCTTCCCAGAAAATACATAAAAATATGAGTTATAAGGAGAATTTCATGAATCCACAACATACAATGAATAATTAGGACCACAAACCTCATTTGGATCAACCGGTTCAGCAAATATTTCATAGGTGTCTTTCCTGTGTCATAAAGTATACATTCACACTTTATGAGTTTAAAATTTCAATCACATGACAAAATTATTTTTTTATAAGAAATTTTTTAATTATAAAAGGTAATACAAGAGCCAAGCTACTCATCCAACCTATTAGAAGAATAAAATAGAGCCTGACATACAAGCCTACAAACAACCCCAAGAGATATTGGAACGCCTATCAGAAAATCAAAGCACTACCAATAATAGATTTTTGGGTCTTGTTAACCAGCCGAAAATTTAGTTAAGAACCTAAAAATAGAATAAAAAGTCAAGTTTTACACTGAAAATAACACTTTTTTAATCTTTTAAAAGGTAAAATACACAATTTTCAAGACAATATTTCCTTTTATAATTCATTAAGAGGCACTTGTTAACGTTTCTTTAGTTTTAAATATTCCTACGGTCCTTATAAACAAACATGCCAATAATAGTTTTAATATTGACAAATTAAACAAGTCATTTTAATCAGTAACCTTAAACTTTAAAATAATATGGTTATTCACTCATAACTACCAAGAAGTTGTATACCAAATAATATGTCTCACTCTTTTAGATATCTCTTACCCCTCAAACTCACACATGATGATGATGGAAGTAATTGACCACACCATTACAGTCTATCTATCACAGTACTGACTCAACCTGACATTTATACAAAATCAGACCTTTATACAAGACACAGTTATATTAAGGTTTTATGATTGTGACAGGAAAAAGTTAAAGCTAACTAACACCTTTGTAAAGTGTCGAGGACAAGTTCAAGTATTGGTTTCTCTGGCAAAAGAGTTGATGGCGGTTTTGATGGTTGGTCGTCTACTACATGCAAGCACAATAAATAAATTAAATGAATCAGAAGTTTGAATATAATAGCTAGTGTGGCAATTTATAGTTTGAATCATCACATGGTATACATACAATGTAGATAAGAAATTAGAAGATCTCACTAACCACTGACGTTTTTCTTTTTAATATCTTCATGTTTCACACCCTGCATGTAATGACTTATTAAGTATCATATCATGTAATTCAGTAAAACCGACCTAAGATAAGGAAAAAATGAAGTGTGTGTGTGTGTGTAATGTAAACGAGATTAAACCTGATTTGTTGAAGCAGTGAGATGTTGAGGTGGCCTTAGTTTTGTCCTCTTTTTATCCTTTGTACGAAATGCAAGACTATGAACATTATCTATCATGCAAGATATACGTGGGCTCCTCCTTTCTCCCTCCACCTTTTGCAATTTCCTGTCACACAAATCAAATTTTATGAAGTATAAGTGAAAATATGTAGTACTCTTTAAAATTGAACTCTAACTTAAACCCACCTCAACCTGGTCATTGTACATCGGCATGTTAGAAAATGGATCAATGTTATTTTAAATGTATAGAACAAGACTTTTGAAAAGGTAAGATACCGTGTTTACTGTATTTGGGAGATATCAAAATGCTTAAACAATAATTGAGGCAGAAGTACTAGAGTTTATGTGAATTAATTAGTAATAATATGGTCATGATCCCGTAATAATTCTTATGGGGAACCAAATCACGGATTCTTCTTTTTCAATAATAACATAGCCAAAACAAGAAAATATCGAGACTAATTTGTCATCAAATCAACTTGTTGAAATTAAACATAGGATCCCACTTCTCACATGCAGAAAAAATTTCTTCTCTCAAGTCAAAGCCATCCTTTTTGTTTTTTTGAAGCTAGTGAAAAATGTATGTTCTGAATGAGAAAGGTGTAGATAATCGAGATTGAAATGAAATAAGATAAAAATAAATTGAATCTCATAATTTCATATTTAATATTTTTTAATGTTAAGATTGTCAATACTCTCATGTTGAATGTCATGTAACATATATGAATTCTTTAAAATAAAATAAAAATGTAACATATATGAACTAAAATTATGTTCGAATCTCTAATTTTTTTTTTAAGAGGGCGACATCTTTAATCTAATACTTCCACCGTCTCTAAATAATTATCATTTAACATTTTTAATTTTTCTTAAAATAATTGTCATTTTAGAATACAAATGCAACATTTATTATCTTTTTCAATTATTATACTCTATTTATTAAATTTCATTTAACTTAATTACTCCACTAACTACAATTAATAAGGGTATTTTAGTAAATGATATTGTAACATCCCAGAAGACTTAAAGTATTGTCGACTGACCCTACAAACCAACACGAGTCTTTTCAGCATGTTTTGTCCTCACTCACACGCTTATCGGGAAACTTCCCGGTAGGTCAGCCATCCAAAGACTACTCAAAGTCAAACACGCTTAACTGTGGCGTTCTTATGAAATGGGCTACCAAAAAGAAGATGCATCTTGTTGATATAGGTAGTACCAAACAATTTTTATAAGCCTTCCTTCAACCATGCAGTCCCATACCTACATGGCCTCAGGATCCCTCTCATTCCGATGTGATTCGGTTCCTCTAGAAGTTGTCGGGAGCCGCTCATTGTTGTGCTTTGTGCATCGACGACCACTCCCTGCCCCCGTCAGCCTTGGGTATTACAGATACTAATTTTACCATTGAAATCAACACAATTAATTATTTCCCTAATAATCGTGCACAAACCTTAAACAACTATTATTTAGAGACGGGGGAGTAAATTGTTTTTACAAGAATAACCTCTAATTTTTTAGATAAAAGTAAGAGTTACCTACCTTTAAGTTGCCTCATATAGACACTAACTTAAGTGTTAAATTGCTTCCAGGTACCTCCACCAACTCACTAAACCTGAGTCTTTTGACATCATCATTACTTTCTTAATTTGTGTGTAAAAATCTTAAACAATGTTCATATTATAACAGAGAAAGTATGTAACAAAAGCAAACAATGATAGGTTTTGAATGAAAAACACTCAAAGAAAAGCGGATAATTGAAACATATCAAGAAAGAGAAACAATAGAAGAAAAGAGTATATAATATTGTAAAAAAAAATAAAAACAGGATATATAATAAAAAAATGTAAAACAAATAAAATAAAGGGAAATATAAATTAATTTCTGCAATTATACACATATCCATATTTTTCCAATTTATCTGTAATGATTGTAATGGAAGAATGTGAATTTGTATATGCGTGTGAGACTACTTTTTGTTCATAATTGCAGAATTAACATTAAAAATAGGATAAATTTTGCAAAAAAAAAAGAAAGTTTATTACGTGTGCATTTGATTTGCTAAATAGTATGCACTCGAGAGAACAACAAAGGATAGAACAACACAAAACAAGACAAAACAACACAAGATAAATTTTTATGGTATTGAATAATTTTTGGTCTTATACGATTTTTTGTGGACAAAAAACTATTTTTGTATTTTCGATAACTTGTATGTGGGACAAAAAGTTGTGATGTGGTTTAGTGAAGGACAAAAATTTATGTTTTTGTCATGCCCCTTGTCTCCGGGTTGTCATGTCTCAGAAACAATTTTACAAATCAAACATTGTATAATTAAAGTTGTACTGTTATGTCCTTCATTTTATAGCAGGTTAAACACACCATGTAATTTCACTACCGGTGTCATGCATATGACATAGATAGTGCAGTACACATGGCTAATTCTCATTTAGTTATATTACCCATATTTTATCAAACCAATCTAAAAAGTTTCTTTTAATTAATTTCATCTTTATAATTGTTTTCTTAAATAAAATAAAAGAATACTGCTAACCTATAAAACAATATAGTTTAGAAGAAAAAAAATTATGCAATAATACATCCCATTCTTTATATTATTTAGTCACTTAATTTTGTTTCGTAATAAAAAAATTATTCGATTTGTTGAGTAGAGTACCAAATATCTTTTTTTTTGGTGTTCAAAATTCGAACCTCACACTTTGCATGTATCATTATCCCTATCAACGGAGCTAAGTTCACGGAGACACAATACCAAACATCTAATAATTAGACATCACGTCGTATTTTGTATTAAATTACTATTATTTTTAGTTGAATATAAATTTTCTTAGAAAAAGTGAGTTTAATTAACTTTAATATAATTTTGTTTCATGGGTACCATTACGCAATTTTTTCCTTATAGAATATATCCAGTTTTGTTATGGGTACATAAGTTAAACAACGTACGTGAATTTAACTAATTAATGGACGACACTTGCACCAAAAAAGAAAAGAAAAAGGAGGAGGGTTGATTAGTGATTACTAATGACTACGAATTCTAAGCACCACACACTTGTTCGTTAAATGTTGGTTTAGTTATTTGGGTTGATGAGAAAAAAGAAATTAGTTGAATGGAGAGAGAGTTGTTTGTTTTTGTGATAGGGATTGATAATGGCATATAGGAGAAGGCAGGTTGTATCAAGGAGTTCGACCTTCAAAGAAGAGATTAATACTAATGGGCGGCATGAACTGTTAGATGATAATAATGAACCAAATAGCGCTCCTCCAATTATCAATACTAATTCCCTTGCTGCTCAGGCCATCAAAGCCTCTGCTTCTCGTCGTCATCCCTCTCATTCCTTTGCCTTACTCAATTCTTCTAATTCATCTCTTCAACATGATAATCATCACAGATCCAAGGTTGATTATATATTCTCTCTAATTAATTGTACCATAACATAACATAACATAACATAACATAACATACCATCGCATGCAGAGCTTTGATTCTTACGGGGATGCTTCCAAGTCGGGTTTCTGGGGAGTCCTCGCACAGAAAGCTAAAGAAATTTTGGAGGACGATCATGATCATGACACTCAAAAACTCAGATCATACTCTTTTAATATCCCGCCAGGTGCCCGAACTCAGGTATATTTGTATGTGTTCAAATCAATGCTACGTACCAATTCCATGCATGTTGTCTTAATTAATTAATTCTTCAGGATGGTCGAACAATTGGAGAGAGTAAGCTAAAAGTATGTGAAGATTCAAATCAATTAATTTGGAATCCATGGCAACAACAATCCACGAATTCTCATTCGTCTATCCACGAAACCCAACTAAAGGCATCTCGCGACGTAAGGTGCCAACTAACTTTTTTTTGGTTTGGCAGTCAGGTCATGCATTGATCATATATAGAAATGATGGAATTCTCTATCTGTTTGTAACAAACAGGTGGCAATGGCAACTGCTGCAAAAGCAAAGTTACTTTTGCGAGAGCTTAAGACGGTGAAAGCAGATTTAGCTTTCGCTAAAGCACGGTGTGCTCAACTAGAAGAAGAAAATAAATTACTTCGTGACAAGGAAGGGCGTGAGAAGGGACAAAACCGTGCAGATGATGATCTGGTATGTATCATATCAATGTATCATCATCAATTTATTTATTGTTACGTTAATAATATATATGTACTGAATGAATGAATGTCTAGATCCGGCTTCAGTTGGAGACACTTCTTGCCGAGAAAGCTCGATTGGCAAGTGAGAATGAAGTATATTCTCGTGAAAATCGTTTTCTACGGGAAATTGTAGAATACCATCAGCTAACAATGCAGGATGTGATGCATTTTGACGAAAGCATGGAAGAAGACACTGATCTTGATCTTTATGGACCCATTGATACAACTCAAAATGGGAATATTATTCCTCTAATGTTGTCCCCACGCTCCCAATTATCAACTCAACAGATGCAATCAAAATCAATATTTTCTGTATCCCAACGACAACAACATGATCAGAATGCATAATCACAAGGTGGAGCTTTTCCTACGGATCAACATGCAAAATGATCCATCCTTTTCATTAATATAGCATAGCGTAATTAGACGGATTTTTTAATTACAGTATTCCTCATCCTCAAATTATTACATACATAATCAATGCATGCATTCATTGTGAAATATACATTAATTCATAGTGTTTTCTTCAACCAAAAAGTCATTAGTGTTTTGTTCCCAACTATATATACTTGTTAATTAATTCAAGAATTCTTCTTTTTTCTTTGGTACAATTGACAAATTCTTCTTTATTATATGGCTTACTTTTATTTTTGACCCTCTAATTTTATCTAATTCAGAAATTTGTACTTCAGTTTAGATTTCAAGATTTTGGCGCCGTAATTTTTTAAATATTCGTCCCTAGAATTGCTTAAGTCTAAATAATTCTTAGGGTGGTTAGGATCACGCTATCATCAAAACTAAAATGGTTGACGCTAAATTTAGTGTAGGTAAGACCAAATAAATCATTAAACTAATAGGATAAAACAAGAAAATAAACTAAAACTTAAAAAACAATGTAAAAATCTTAATCAAGAAATATATCTTGAAGAAAAAGTTGTTCATTAGAGATATACTCTGTTAATTATCATGTCTCAACAATTTTTAAAAGAAAACGGAAAGAAGAAATTCTGATTAATTAAAGTGATACTAATGACTCTTTTGCGTCTATTCTTGACGAGATCCATCCAAACACAATGCATTGAGGTTACAAAGCTAATACATAGCAAACATCTCAAGTATAATTCTCGATCTTATGTTGGCACTGTCTTGCTAATCATTGGATTCGTGCACTGCCTTAATGTTGGCATTGTCTTGCTAAATATATGATCACAAAAAGAGAAGTGGAAGCTTAAAAATTGAGTCTGCGTGAAGATAGCAAATGGCCTATGACTGAATTAGATAAAGCAGTGTTCGAGCATTGCTGGACAAAGTGCTCCTAATCTATTGCTGAGTGATGGCACCTCATTAACCTTGGTTCTTTAAACTTGCAACAATTATTAAGATACAGTATGTACGTTTCCAAGCACCAGCAGTATTGTTCTGTGAATACGTTGACTCGTTAGCATTTCCCCTAAAGTAATTATAATTGTGTCCACCTGTGTGGCACGATATTGTATTAATGTTTGAGGGCTTTTCCTTTACAATAAAACTTAAGTACCGTATATTGAATAACTTCAATCTGTCCCCATATATTAATCAAGAAATCAATACAACAAGAGTCGGCATAAAATCAAGCTACATTGCTGCTTTTCTGCACAGAATGTCTTGGCATGGATTTTGCAAACTAATCGTAAAGGACCAGTTAAATGTACTGAACTATTATCCCAGCAATTTTAATATCCATGCATAAGTTCGACATGTCAACTAAAATCATACATGATTAAAGGATGCATTGATGCCCCAAGATTTCAGGTGACACTAACACCCCTGGCGGATCATGCAAACAGAGTAACTTAACTAGATCAAATCACTACAATGAAAGCTTATTCCCTCATAACCCCTTACAAAAACACAAACCTACTCTTCATGTATACGTTTCATAATATCATTCCTATCTCCCGTTCAAACTTCCAATATCTATGACACCCAACTTACATAAATTATCGATTGCCATGTTGTCCTCTTTTGTGCTTAGTGAAGGTGTGGATGGGGATTCATTTAAAATAAAAGCAAGGATTGGGATTACAGGCTGCTTTCTATACTTAATCATCAACCCATAAATACCAAGATTTATGTCAAAGCACAAAATTGCTCAAAGATTTAAAAAAGTAACAAAGATTATAAAGTATCACAAAGAGATCGCAAATCTATTTCACCATGTTCAACTAAAAGAAAACAATTGATTAGAGCATATGTATATTATAACGCTTATGGCAAATTTCATACAAGAAAACACATGGAAATTTAATTGTAGCAATCTACTCTGCTTCCATGGAACAGCTGGAGAGCATCATATAAGCAATTTATTCCTTCACGCACGCAGATAAAACAACCTACATTTGGAAACATATAAATTACGATCTGATTGATTGACCTTGATAATTTCATACATAAAGAAAATCAAATCTGGAGCGCAACTGCAAAAAAAAGCTCACAGATATATGCTTCAATGAACATGAAGAAAATATCCTAATATTGTCCTTGTAGTCGTCAAAATTGCAAATTCTTTCTTTTTTCTCTCAATAAAGGATATTTGATAAAGAGATGCAAAATATAGAAGAAGAAAATGATATCCTCCTAATAAAACCACTAACCAAAAGAAGGATATCAAGGAGAATTATCCTGCCAATCCCTATGATTCAGAATATCCAACGAAGAAAACCCTCTGAATAATCATTAGCATCCTAAAGAAGTTGTTAAGACCACTATATGATAGACCCGATAATGGCGAGAAATTATAATTAAATTTTGTATATTAGATATATACTAGCTATATACCCCAAATCATTGCAGATATTGCACATATTCAAACGAAATTACCTTCTCTATGTTGGATGTGTAATATAATATAAAAGACATTTGTGTGTCTTCACCAAATAGTTTAAGATTTTGAGATAGTTAGAGCCTCCCAGGTTAGGTGGTCTATACATTGATTCTTGATTTCTCTAATAAGAAGTTAAATCTCAGCACAAAAACAAATGGACACGTGTAAGTGAGTGATTTAAATAAAATTAGTTTGGATGGAATAGATAAACTTCTGAAGAAGCACTTATGGAATGGTCCGTCATTTTTGCAATGGCTGTGAGTTAGTTTTCAGATTAATAGTTTCTCATATAAATGCAAATAAGGCACTATGCCTAAACATTAACATTTTGGAAGTCTCCCTCTCCCTAACTTCACTATAATTTGACAATCACCAAAATTGCAATTGCATCTCTAAGCTTAACAAAAAGTAATGGAAACGAGAGTGTGATTAAAATCCGCTATAGAGTTGGCAATCAGATCCATTGATAATAGGGTACCTGTTTGTTAATTGGAAGAAGAAGCTTGATCGACGAGCTTCTTGTCCCTACGTTCCATGGCAACGTCCCACAAATCATTGCCGATGTGCTTAGGCTGACCACAAAAACAGATCCAATTCAATTCAATTCAATTTTAATTTTAAAAACACAGAACAGATAAATTGAATTGAATGAAGAAGAATACATACTCGTCCGTGAGCAGCTCTGTGGATGTAATACTGAGCGTTACCCATAACACAGAGCATTCCAGCAATTATTCCCAATGGTAACACAGCTTCCACCCAATGCAACGCCATCTCTCTCTCTTTCTCTTCTTCTATTCCCTTCTTTCTTTCTTTCTGATGTATATCCTCTCCTTCGTCAAGAATCACTTTTCCATATATAAGCCCAGCCCAGCCCAGCCCAACTTAATGGGCCTAAACACTTCTTTCTTTCGTTCCTACACCCCTTATTTTATGTGTATGTCGTGTTACATGCCGCCACATCACATGTTTTTGTAACAAATGATGGTGGCAAAGACCAAAATGTTTATAACTTACGGTATTTGTTTTAGAACAAAAAAAGATACAAGAACAAAGACCAAAAACACACGAACTTACAAGGTTGATTTGCTTAAAATGAAATTGCCAAAACTGAGAATTTTTGAAAAACTCACATAAATTTCAAGTTCATATAAAAACATTTAATTGATTTTTTATTTTCATTTAAGTAGTGAAGAGTTTCTTTTCTTATAAAAAAGGATCACATGATTTGTAGAATATAGATACCTACCGTGGAAATGCACAGTAAAATATTTCTTCAACAAATAGTATCTTCTATTTAATATGGATTCAGTGTTGTAAAAAACAACACAGTTGTTATCCCAACCATTGGATGAGTTTGACAAAAGTGTAATAGTAGCATCCGATAAAACTTAATGGCTATTATTGAAAACCATGTGAAACCGTGTTATTTCACTACAACAACAAATCCTAATTCATCTTCTATTAGACTAGAAAGTGACATTTACTCTATTACTCACCTACACCATTTCATAAAAAGTAATAGAAAAGTGACATTTACTCTATGTTTGGATGGGTTAGCGCTTGGATGACATATTATTTGATGACATTGATGATGTTGACCAACCACAATGTCACAAGTGTACAAAACCAAAAAGTCCTTGTAAAAGAGAGATAAGAAAGTCACTTGTGACATTGTGGTTAGTTAACATCACCAATGTCACCAAATTATATGTTACCCTAGTGTTGTCTGTCTATTTGTATGAGTTGAAAGAGATTACCAATTCCTAAATTAGGCTAGATAACTCCTATGATGATACTATTGAATTTGTAATATCTCACTCGTCAGCTACTGGAATATTACCAATTGAACATATCAGAGGACAGATGTTCATGAGATTCATTTATGGCGGGGAATGTTTTACGATGCAGCGTCAGTTAAGTACAGGTTAAATCATCAGTGTTAGCATAAACACGATTAAGACGAAGGGCGCTTTGGTAATTGCACCAATGGGGTATACAAAGGTGTTTGGAGCCAGAATCTTCATAAACTCATGTTGTTTCTCTCTCTAGGTTTCAAGATTGGGATTCTCTTCTCCTTCTCTCTAGAAGTGGTGCCCCTTCCCTAATCTTTTTCTCTCAAGCTTCCAAATGCATGCATTTAGTGATTAAGCAAGAATCATAGGAGCTTCATGAAGAAGAAACAATTAGAAGGAGTGCAATGGTGGAACATTGAAGCTTTTGGGACATGTGAGCAAGAAGACCAAGAGTTAGGGTTTGAATTGGAAGAAGATAGAAATTGAAGCTTTGAGTTATGCATGTTGCTGAATCTTCTAAGTGAGTTCTTAGATAGATTAACCTACCTTTGGTTTGAGCAATTCTAGTAAGAAAACCATGGATTTGTGTTAAGTTTATAATGATATAATTTTTTGCACCCAATGCCAATTCTTGTTGATTATATGTTAAAATTGTCATGCATTATGATTATTACTGTCTACATATGTTGTTGGATGTATATGGTGCATTGCAGGATCGAATTGGATGAGTTTTGGGTCAGAAATGCAAAATCTGCACTACAAACTTGAAGAAACTTGCTATTAGCGAAATTTCCCCAGATGAAACTCGCCATTGGCGAATTGGGTCTGCCTTCCCAGTTTTCCAATTGGCTTGTGGACTCGTATGGGGGCATGTAGTGTCGTTCGATACTTCTTCTCGCAATGTTTTCCAATGTTAAAACCCATAAACATCATTGAATCAATGCACATAATATCAAACGATTCTTGAAATGAAAATCATGGCCAATATTTGATGAATAAAATACACACAGGAGCATATGCTTTGATCGAGGACATGGCCCGAAACCACTTTTAGTAGACAAGTGAGAGAGTCGTCGCTGCTATTACTCCTCCACCCTCTAAAAAAGAGGCAGGTATGTACGAAGTTTCTACCCTTGATCATATATCTGCTAAGGTGGACACACTTTTTAAAAAATTTGATAAATTAAGTGTAAGTGTTGTCACACTTGCTCCTGTTTCACCACCTTGTGAAGTCTGTGGAATATTAGGTCATACTGGCGTTGAATGCCAACTAGGTAGTGTTGTTGAAAGTCCCGAGCAATTGAACAAGGAATGAGGCCAAACTAAAAATTTATAATAAAACCCCTCAAAATCCTTTTGGACAGCAAATAACACTACCCGGTTATGCAAACAATCAAAAAGTCCCTCAAAAATCCAGCTTGGAACTTTTAATGGAAAATTATGTTATGAATCAATTCAAGAAGATTCAAGAGCTTGAAACTCAAACTGGATTTTTGAATGACTCTCTTGTCAAACTCACATCTAAAGTAGACTTCATTGTTACTCACAATAAAATGTTGGAGACTCAGATCTCTCAACTGACCCAACAAGTGGCTGCTTCCTCTCAAACTCCCATATAAATGCTATTACTCTTAGGGTTGGTAAACAATTAGAAGACCCCGTTGTGAAAACCACAACAATTTAGAGTGAGATGTTGGAACAAAATGTGTTTAACATTACCCTTTGAGTTTTGATGACAACAAGGTATTAAAAGTGTCAATTGGATATGCTAATATTTGTTCAAGTATCTGAAAGAACAAATGAGAGCAATGGAATCAACAAGAAGGAAGCTTGAAGCAGCTGAAGAAAAGAGGTTCTGAAGACAAGTGGTCCTGAAGCTGACGTCATCAGAAGCATCTGAAGATCATCAGGAGCTGAAGATCATCAGAAGCTGGAAGACTGAAGAACTTCAAAATGTTGTTCAAATGAAGGCTAAATCACGCATGTCATTGCAGAAGATTGGGAGAATAAATCAACAGCTATTTCAAATGAAGTTGAAGGCATTGGATGCTTATTCAGTTGGGAGCGTTGAAAAAGGACTTTTGTACGAAGTGTACAACCACTATCTCCACTACTCTGTTTTTGTGTCTCCTAGTACAAGAACAACAATTGTGCCTGCAACGGTGTTCCTTCAGGCTTGGAATGGATTTGAAATTGATCCTTCATAGGACAATAACAAAATCAGGCATATGATCATTGGTGATCTGATCAAGTTTCAAACGACTCTATTTGATGTGCTGGCAATTTCCAACGTATCTTTCACACCTCTATATAACGGAGTGAAGACCTGCTGTTTGGACACTCAAGACTCATAAAACAATTTTATAAGGCCAAAACTCTGCTGAAATTGTTTCACATCAAAAGTTCACTTATAACTTCTTATCAAAGTTCAAAATCTTAGACATTCTAGAGTCTTAAGAGTCTGTATCTGATTTGAATTGTGAACACCACTGATTGTATATCAAGTGTTCAACCTCAAACAAATTTCTGTGTAATTCTGTTTGAATAGAAGTCTCTTGTAGTTGTGCTTGAGCATAGGAAGTCTCTTGATAGTTGTAGCAGTGAGCAGTTGTAATTACATATTACATTTTAGTGAACTCTCCTTGTAAGTGCAAGGGGGTCAGGACTACTTACGGTTTATGGAAGAAACCTCTACAATTGCTTTGTGTCCTTCTCCTCTCTCTCTATGTTTTTATTCGCTACATTTAGATTCTGATTATCACATCAGAAGCTGAAATCTATATACTTTTGATTAGTGACTTCAGTAGGAGAAAACGAAGAAAAAGCTAACACAATTCAACCCCCCTTTCTTGTGTTTTTCTCACCTTCATGAGATAGAGAGTGATGAGCCTCAAAGTGAGAAAGCCATGGGAGAGAGTGAGAAGCCAATTGTCCCAACACCTTATAAGCCAAAACTTCCTTTTCCACAAAGGCTTGTTAAACCTAACCTGAATGCGTAGTTTGAAAAGTTTGTAGACATGTTGAAAAAAATATACATCAATGTTCTTTTTACTGAAGCTTTGTCTCAGATTCCTCTTTATGCAGAATTTTTGAAAGATGCTTTATCAAAGAAAAGAAAAATAGAGGATAATGAGACAATAGCTCTAACAAGAGAATGTAGTGCTGTCATACAAAATAAATTGCCTCCAAAGCTCATAGATCCTGGTAGCCATGTGTGATCTAGGGGATAATGTTAGCTTGTTGCTCTTGTCCCTCTTGAAGATGATTCATATAGTTTATTTGAAACCCACTAAGATGACCTTGGAGTTGGCCGATTGTTCAATTATCTATCCGGCCGGAATTCTTGAGGATATCCCCATTAAGGTGGGAAAAATTTATATCCCAGCGGATTTTGTGGTAGTAAACATCAAAGAGGATTCTGAAATTCCAACCTTTATAGGAAGGTCATTCCTTGCTACTGCGGGTGCTGTTATTAATGTTAAGTATGGTAAGATAGCTTTTCATGTAGGTGATGAGAAGGTAGAGTTTGAAATTGCCAAATTGATGAAGGGTCCCTATATTTTTGATTCATGTTGTATGATTAATGAGATTGATCATCGTGTGAAAGAATGTTCTTTAGCATTATCTGCACACAATGATCTGTGTAACCCATATTAAGAAACTGAAACTTTTTGATTGTCAAGCTAGTGACGATAAAAGAGCGCTTCGTGGGAGGCAACCCACAAGTTTTATTGCTTCTATTTGGTTTGTTTTGTGTTATTTTAAGTTGTTTTGTAGGTATATTGTCCAAATATGTTGCAAAAAAGCGAAAAAAAATTGGAGCCCGTTAACCAGAAGGTTGGCACGGCCGTGCTTGAATCCAGCACCCAAAAAGCAACAAAATGGTAGAGGGGAGGCACGACCTGTGCCTGTAGAGGCACAACCATGCACGAAGATATTGGCCAAAAAGCCAATTTTTCTTTTAATTCAACAAATTGTGAGCTTTTCTCTTCCTTTCTCTTCTCTTCTCTTCTCTTTTCTTCTCTTCTCTTCTCTTTTCTTTTTCAAATCATTGAGGACAATGCTTCTCCCAAGTGGGGGGGGGGGGGGAGGGGGGGGGGGTGGGAGGGGTGTTT
>Ga0228711_1000065_pt1 | contig 76604 bp, 35 predicted proteins | sample MedpolnodulmetaG_2_FD_177996 | JGI IMG/M metagenome (GOLD analysis project Ga0228711, IMG submission 177996) | Root nodule microbial communities from Medicago polymorpha collected in Santa Monica, California, United States - brown nodules | ecosystem: Host-associated > Plants > Roots > Nodule...
GGAAATTACATTTATGAAGAATATAATGAAAAATTCTGAAAATAGAAGTACAATAAAAAAACGCAATCCAGTTCCCTCAAATTGATTCAGTTAGTGTTCCATCTTACTTTTTAAAAATCCATGTAATCAAGTTGACCCGTACAAGTTGCAGGTAAAAAAGAACATACGAGCTCAACCGTCCTCATTATATTATATTAAATCAATGATTCAATTTAGATGAGTCTAAGATGGGGAAGTTTTACAATTGCCCCATGCTAAACATGGCCTTATTTTGAAGAAGATTTTGGAAAAGTTGTCGCATTTATAAGATTTTGGAAAAGTTGATGCTAAACATGAAGTTAGGTTCTGACATTAATTATAATACTCCTTCCGGTCCTATTTATAAGAAAAAGTTAGGTCAACAAAATTTAATGTATTTGGACTGAATTTTTAACTAGATACATCAACTTTTGTTGACCTAAGTTTCTCTTATAAATAGGACCGGAGGAGTAACTTCTAAGTGAATAAAATTGACCAAACATTTATTCCTCCATTAAACTCCTCTTTCATTTTTTGAGTAAAAAGTAAAACAGGGTGGGGCTAACAAGTACTCCCTCCAATTCTATATATAAGAAAATTTTCAAAAAAAAATAAAAAAATTGGTCCTAATTATAAGAAAATATCATAAGTTTTAAGGTGTAGTTATCGCTTAAAAAACTTTTTTACCCATTATTTAATATTTTTGTTTTTAATATTAGTAAGTGTATTTAATGCTTCACAACTTTTTATGAGGGTATATTTGTAAAGGAAAATGCTACAGTGCACGACAAATTATGTCGTCAAATATGCACGAATCACTATATAATTATTGTTTGATGTTTATCTTAATTTTAATTTGAGTCAAGATGGTCAAATATGTCTCTAAAGTGTAAAAACACGTTTCCATGTTGTGTGTTTTCCAAATCATGCATGTCTTTGCATCACCTCACCATTGACATGTGGAAAGGTGGATATTATTAGATGTGTATGATATCTCTTTGCTAACATTAATTTTTTTTTTACTATATGTTATATATAAGAACACAAAAATACCAATAAGTTAGCCAATAAGTCTAATAATAAAGTAAATTGTACGTAGTTTAACAAGTCGTGCGACTTCATGCATTGAGGGCCTTGTGCCATTTAGCATCGCTCACTTGTAAAAATATTTAAAAAGTTACACTAATTAATGATTGCATTGGTTTTGATGTTTTTTGATTTTTCTTCTTATATTAAGAACCGAATAAAGTATATTTGAAAGAATGAATTACACAAATGTCAAGCTATTCTCGGTACATTTACTTTAACGAGTGTCCAAAGGGGTACATCATACCACAGATAAATAATGTATGTGATAAAATTGTTACATAATTATTTATGTATTATGTTATTTAACCATGAAATTTGGACACCATATACTTCTATCTCTATGTTTCACTTGTGTTCTTAGGCTTAAATATTCTTTAGATCTCTCAAATTTTTCAATTGTTCAATTTTGATTTAGTTGCACAGTTTGTACGCCTCATATTTACCCCACCCAGGTTCTATTTTAACCAAAAAGTAGAGACGTGGCTCATTTTAACGACATAGCTGGTAAATAAGAAAGGGGAGTGAATATGAGTCAAAATCACATGATTGAAATTAGGGGATCAAAATAAGACAATTGAAAAATTTAAAAGGTCAAAAGTACATTTAAACTTTTATCTTATACACTATACTCTAATTTTTAAAAAAAAAAAAGAAAAAAAAAAGAAGAAAAAAAAAAGGACAACATTTATTTGGTGAACATCATTTACTCGTTATTTTCCTCACAAGAAAAGCATTACTCATTATTTATACACTCCCAGCTTGCAACCTTTTATAGAGCACGGTATATGATGTAATCCATGTTCTAATAATTTGCTATTGCTAGAAGTTGATAATGTGGTGGAAACTGTATAATCCATATATGGCAATGGTTTTATCACCTAAAATTTGTTTTCAATTCTTCCTCTTCCAATCAACTTTCTATTTTAAAATGTCAGATTTCCCCGTACTAATGTGACAATGGATAGACAAAAATAGAACAGTGCAGTCATGAGAAATGCCTACCCACAGTTTATTTGCAAAATAAACACATCCCATACTTGTTCATAACCCAGCCTATAATTATTACTCATGCCAAAATATTTTGTTCATACTTCAGATATAAAATAGTTGTATTGACAGTGATAAGAATCTCATCATCAAAGTACCACTTCCATTTCAGAACATATCACTATTTTATCAATGCTCATCGAATCAACAACCACTTAGTGTAATAGTAACTTTTGCCAAGATCATGTTGGCTCACCATGATTCTAACACTCCCACAAACAAGTTTCCTTTGAGGTGGATACTTGAATCCCATGTATAGGTCATAATAATCTATCTTCCGATGACATATGAGGATTCTTTTGTCAGTTGAGGCATTAGTTTACCCGCTAAAATATCGTTTATTTCTACCCAAGATCCCAGAATCACAAATCTATTTGTCTAAATTTCAAATTAAATGAGCTTCGTGAATCCAAACATATACACGGTGATTCCTCATCCAACCCCCTACAAATGTGAATTTTACTTGAAGCTAATTTTATCTGTAAATACTAAATACACTGCCAGAAGACAGCTTCTGATAATGCATGTTGACAAATGTGATATAGGGGAGAGATGAGCAATCACCAACATACACTTAAGTGAACAAATTGTTGGTCAGGTTTTCAAATCAGTGGTCCAATATTCAATTCAATTTTCCTAAATTAACAAATTACAATACATATCCAATGTTTCCCTCAAATTTTCATAACATTCCAATCATCTCAAAGTAATGTTAAACCTTTCAACAACCAACCGAGTTTCTTCAAGTTGATAAGAAATTGACTCATATCCCGCAAATGCATGAGTTCAACTCCCGCTATCAACATTAAAAAATCTCAGTGATAGATAATCCCTAAGCATAAAACTAGGCATGCCCTTATCTTAGTACGCATCTAAGATCCAACTCTCCTAAACTTTTCGTTTACAAAACAAATAAATAAATTTTACAACAGCAATAATCACACAGCATAGCCTATGAAGCACGAACACAGACACAAACACATAAACACCAAACACGACATAAACATTGACACACAGATAAAATTTTGAGACAATAACATGATTCAATGTAATCAATGCGTCAGTGTCATATACATTTTAGACACATACACATGTCAAACACTGGACATACTTTCAATCAGATGTGTTGGTGTTGTCGGTAGCATGCTACAGAGATCATAATAGACAACTCAAAAAAAACAGAGAACTCTGCTTGAATCGAACAACAATTATTTGATCAAAACCTAACGAGTAAAAGCATAAACAACAACAGTAACATAAACACAAAGCGAAATGGGAACAAAAACAAAAAGCGGAACAACAGCAGCCAAAGCATGTTGACTCCCACAAGCAACAGTCCCAAGCTTAATCTGCACAACATTCACTAGAGCAAGCATAAGAAACGCACATCCTAAAACAGATCCAATCCCAGAAACAAGCATCCCAACTCTTAGCACAGATCCATTAACATGAGCAACATGAGAGGAAGTTCTTGAAAGACGAATGGTTTGTTTGAGTGCAAGAGCGATGAGACTAGAGAAGAGGAATGAGCTGAATGAGTAGACATGAAATGCTACGAGGTTTTCGGCGATGGCGGTGGTGGGGACACAGGAGGGGTCTGTGTTGAGAGTGTTGGAGGGGTCGTTTGGGTTGAAAGAGAGGCCGATGAATACGCCGAGGGTGAAGAGGGAGTTTACGTTTGTGATTGCGTCTAGGGCTGTTATGTGGACGGAAGTGATGGATGATGAGAGGGTCATTTTTGTGTGTGTTTCAGTGTTTTTGCTGGGTTTGTTTGTTTGAGGTTGGTGATGGTTTATAGAGACTTGAGATTGTTTTGATTTAAGGTGAGTGTTTTTGTTGCTTTAGCATTAAGGTTTGAAAAAGATGTTTTTGTTGATTTTCTCCCATAAGGGCATTTGGTCTAGTGGTATGATTCTCGCTTAGGGTGCGAGAGGTCCCGAGTTCAATTCTTGGAATGCCTCTTTTTGGATATGTTTTATTTTTTCAATTTTTTTGAAAGTTTTTACACACATTAGGGTATGTTTGTTAAAACATAAATTTGATGTTATACTTAACTGGTATGATTAAACACAAAATATGTTTGGTAATTGTCGTTATAGTTTATTTTCATGAGCTTGTAACGATTTTTTATGTCATTTTTTCATATTTATAAACTACTTCAGCCACTAATTTTACTAAATACTACAAATTCAATCGGTTAGCTTATATATTATTAGTTATAAGCTAACTTATAAATCAACCATTATAAGTTGATCCGCTATTTTTTATCAAATAGAACCATAATATGGGAATAAATTTTAGACCCGCTTACATAAAGCAAAGTTTTGAACTAATTTTTGAAATAACTAAAAGATTAACAAGTAAATTCTTTAAAAAGAAATTAATGGTGAATGTTAGTGATTAGTTGTTAGATTAATTTGTTTCTTCTTCATCCTAGTTTAAAACGAAGACCTCAAATTTCTTATCCATTATTCAAATTGGTTGAGTTACTCAACCTCTTCAACTAAAAGGTAAAATTAACATTTCGTGAATGTGTCTAACGAATTTATTTTTGATCTTATGATCATGTAAGAATAATCTCACATTCTAATACTTCAATCTTTTTTTAAGAAAATAATGTAGATGAGTTGGTAGTAAGATGGGCTGAGACTCAACAAGTGTCGGACAAAAGTAATCACATATCTATTGTAGTCGTCATATCGACAGCGGAATTTGGATGAGTACCAACTAGACCAACTTATATTGGTATGAGCTATGTTACACAGACACACAAAAATAAACACCGTATACAAAAAATGTCGATGTTGAATCCGGAGATTAAAAAAGAATTATGTGAACAAAAATCATATAAAAATACGATGTTTATGTTTTCCCAAGAGCTCATTTATCATTTCAGAATACATATATAAGCCTAATGAAATTTGGATCATCCGTCTCTTATATTGGTTTGATATATAACTACGAAAAGGAAATATGATTTCATGCAATTAATTGCTGAAATATCATTTAAACACGATTTCAAACATATTTGAATTCAAATATATAAATACCAACTACTACTTCAGATTTAAGTAATATAATAACTATGAATTTGAATTCTCAACTACTAACAAATAAAATATTGGTGAATGGATACAAGACTTTATGTTCAACCGAATTTCACAGCACATGTTTCCTTTTGAGCTTGTTCTGTTTTCTTGCTACTTGGGTTTGAACCATTAACCTCAGTTGAATTGGCACATGTCTTTGTTTTACTCTCAACACCAAGATAATTTGACAAAGCTCTTCTCACACCAAAGCCGCGACGCTGAGGTTTGTTGTTGTTGACATTGTTGTTGTTGTTGTTGTGGAGGAAAGGAGTTCTCTCCCCTCTTACAGGACTAATCAATGGCACAGAAGGCGAAAACTTAGGCGTGCCAAATGGTGCTTTGTGTGGAGTGCCTGAGACAGACACTGAAAATGGACGCGAAATCTGCTGAGAAACCATATTACCCGTTGTAGGAACCAATGCAAATCTATCTGAATGCTTTGTTAACTCATCCACGTATAACAAATCATCGATGCGTGATATAATATTATAAGCCATGCTCTCCAAAACTCTAGAGTAGCTTTCTAGAATAGATTTTCCAACATCCTGAAATATTTTAGTAAAATGTGTCAATATTAAAAAGGTCATAAGATTGATCATGAAATAATACGATATATAATTTGTATAAAATTGGAACCTTGTTGCATTGGATCTTGCTCGTATCCAAGGTAGTTTGAGTTAAGCCAGGGAACCGATGCTTCAAGGAAGTTAGAATGTTTTCAGCTCTCTGTGCTAGCAATTCTCTCTTATCTCCATCAAGCATGAAGTCCTTAACCATCCCCCATGATGACTTTGTAGTTGAACGGTTGGGATTAGGCGTTGATCTGTGGTTAGATCTTCGACGCCATAGATAAATAGCAGCTTCCACGCGGTTCGCAATCTCGAGTGCAATATGTTCAGAAGAGAGGTCTAAACAATCAAGTAGGCACTCCGAGGAGAATTGATCTGATGTGATGTATCGGTAAATAAAATCTCCGAGGCAAGTTCTTCCATTCTGTAAATAAGGGAATATTTATAAAATAAAATTTAAAAAACTCAAATTAATGTTCAACACATGTCATTAATTGACAGAAGATTAACTAGAGAACATTTCACCGGAAGTATTGTACATATATGCAGAAGAATCGTGTGTGCGTGTGTGTGGGCGCGCGCTTGCAAAGAAGTTTCCTAAGTCTATAATAGTGTAATGGATCTCATACACTTTGTTTGGCTATTCATCTGAAACAAGTTTCCTGCAGTAATTGCATCATACAGTTACTGACCTCAACCATTCAATCTAAATTAATGGATGAGATTGTTTGAAATTGAATTAATGAACACGTATTCTGAGTCTTTCTATATCAAATCAATGGTCCAGACTGTGTGTAAATCTGAATCCCTATTTATCTTAGTCATAAAATGGAATAAGCTATAGAGAAAAAAGACTATTTATGTTAGAAGTGAGACCTTAGGAAGGGTTTCCAAATATGACTCAGGAACTTCCATTTCAGCCAAAGCAATACTGTTGATAGACATAGCTGCTTTGAGAATTTGACTCGCACTTTCTCTAGAGTGATTCAACTTCTTTCTAGACTTCTCACTGAGACCTGCTTCGGGAACACGAGGAACGGGGAGCCACCACTTCTCTTCTTGCCGCTGAATTGACTTGCGAAAAGAGGCCGAACCTTCTGAATCAGGGGCTACAATTCCTTGATCAACATACCAAAATTCTGTAGCTGTGAAACTGTCTAATATTTCCTGTGTTAAAAGAAAGCGTAAATTAATTGAAAACTGCAAGCAATCTTTCAATGATGTCTCTGCCGACTAGAACTACTAGTGTGCCACAAAAAACGAGATTTGATACTCACGAGTAGCATGTTATCGAGTTTGCGAAGGGCTGGAAGGTTGATGCAAATATCTGTCCTGGGCCTGCAAGTCATTACCTGCAGAATGAACCGTATTAGAAACATCATAATCATAATAATTCACATATATGAAGTGATAGTTTCAGCATTGGACTTAAGATTTTATCCAAATTTACCTCAAGTTTCTTTCCATCAGGAAATGTTTGCCAAGAAGGTATTAATTCAACAATGTGATCACTGACACTAACAAGCCATTCCATCTCTCTTTGCCACATTTCTTTCTTCTCACAAGGTAGTGGTTCTAGTCTCCATAGTTGCCCAAATGCAGTAGCTACATGTTCATAAAATTCAAATTGAATTGAATAAATCATACCATTTAATGTTTGTTTGGTTTTGCAGTAACAAAAATTGATTTCAATTGAATAGATTTTGCAAAAGTGAGTTCAATGTGGAATGGATTATGTTTGAATACATTCATGTAAAAGTGATTTGAAGGCTTTTTTACTATTGTAACACTCTTATAAAAAATTATGTACCAAAGTACCATCCTTTTGAAATTAATAACACCATTACCACCACTCTTTTTTTGATTGGATGCTATAACCAATAGTATTGGGACACGTGGCACACCAATACCATCCAAGACATGACGGTATTGATATGCCATGTGTCCCAATACTAGTGGATAGAGTGTTCAATCAAAAAAAGAGTGGTAGTAGTGTTATTAATTCCAAAAGGATAATACTTTGGTACATAATTTTTATAAGAGTGCTCCAGTCATAAAAAAGTCGTGAGTTGAACACTAAATTTAAGTGTTAAAAACACGTTTGGAGTCCAAAGTTACAAATCTTAATTTTAAGACAGAATCAACTCTAGAAGCTTAATCAACTCAAATAGATATTGTCCAACATGTCAAAATCAATTTTATGTGTCTAAAATCACCTTTATCTCTCATTACTGTGAAAAGAAAATTTTGAATTTTGAGCCTTTGCCAACTTAAACAAACCAAAAGAAAATTTGTCAACTACAATATGGATTTATCTCAGCAAACATACCACAAAGATTAGTAATGGCATTAGATATTGCCAAAGCAGTGCAAACCCCTTTTCCTGAACCTGACATATCTTCACCAAGCAACAATTTTGCAAACCTTTCCTTCATCATATCAACATCTGTTACAAACCAAAAAATGACAAATCCAATAATTAGCATTTAAAAATCAAAACAACAAACAAGCATACATTCTTAATAACTTCAAATCACATTATTGACTCCAACCAATTTAATTAACAATAAAACAAAACACATTGTTAGATACTTACGAAGAACCAACACATATGTAGACATCGGACACAACACTAACACGTCAACAACACGTGCACATCGATAATAATTTGATAAATCAATCAATTGAATATAATCACATGTGTCGATGTCAGACACTAACAAGTGTCGGTAATAATTTGATAAATCAATCTATTGAATGTAATCACATATGTTGTCAGACACTAACAAGTGTCAGACACCGGACACACCTTTGATCAGAGGTGTCAGTCTAGAGAGTATAGCTACTATCACAAATTAAAAACTAACCTGAGACTTTTACATCCATAGTTGTACATTTTGTGTGTTCCACTTCCAAATTTGATTTGTGTTTGTTTTCTTTGTCATCAGAAGAACAAGAACGCTTTGAGCTAGAAAGTGTAGCTTTGAGAATAGGCCAACCAAGAGGAGTACCATTTGATTTAGCTTCAACGTCTGAAGTAGAAATCGATGAGGTTGAATTAGATCCACTGAAACTTGTAGTTCTAGACTCTACACTTGAATCAGTGAGAGAAGAACGTGAAGACCCATCTTTTTTCTTTTGAGAATTTTTAGATAAAGTTTCCATCTTTGAGGTAAGAAAAGTTTTTGAAATGGAAAAAGTGAAATGGGTTTGTTAGAACTCAACGGGAAAAAAAGAACAACATGGGTTGAAACATGTTTGAAAAAATATAGGATGTTGGTTTTAACTGTTTAAGGATGTGTGAAAGGAAAGTGTTGTGTGTGATGATGAAGACGTGTGGCTTTTTAGGAAAAGGAATGTGAGATGAGAATGAGATTCTTCTTTGTGCAGAGACACACACACTCACTCACATACATACACAGTCTCTATCTCATTTGATTTCATTTTCAAAGTTTGAAAAAATGGTCCAAATGCTTATAACGTCTCTATGGCTTTTGGCTCTCACACTACTTGCAGGTGTTTTCAAAAATTTATGTCAATAAAGTAAAATACAAAAGAATTTTAACATGGTATATAGATGAGATGAAAGAAGTTGAGCTATTGAAATTACTTTTGTATCCTTTACTTGGGAATCGGATTTTCTCTGCTGTTACATAAACTAATATAGGTTGAGTAGAACCACAATGGAAACAAAACTTTCAAGAGATTCAATGCATAGTAAATATCACTTCTTCGATAATAAAATATAAGCAAAAATATCTTTAAAAGAAAAAAATTGTTTAAATTTTAAATAAAATACATTTATTTTTGAAATTTTGTTTGTTTATATTTTGTTATAGATAGAGTGTTATTATCCATGCTTCCCATTTTATTTAATTTGTTGCAACTTTTGTGAGTGTAATAAAGGAAAATGCCATTTTTATGCAAATTGAAATCTCTAGGGATTTATTTGCACCCACAAATAGTAGTACTATTAAGGCAAAAAAAATTATGTAAAATACTTTTAATCATTATGGAATGTCATTAGTAAAAAAGATTTTGCCAGCTTAAGTTTGGGTGGATGGGTTCCAACGAGGCAGTGGCAAAGCTTGAAAGATTAGTTTCTGTAATCGTAGAGAATATCTGATTAAGAATAATGTAAATGAAAGCAAAAGATAAAAAAGTAATACTGAAATCGGATTTTGCCAGCTTAAGTTAGGGTGGATGGTCTCCAATGAGCGAACTTTTTGGAGAGTGTAACTTGTTGTTGCGTTGATCCTTATATTATCAAAATTACAAATACATCCACAAATGTCTCTTTAATGAGTCATTTTAATCCTCAAATGTGTTTTGCGCTGATCAATTTAGTCCATAAAATTACTAACAAAAGAGGAACTAAGAATGTGTTGCAATCTCAATACATTTAGGGATTATAGTGATAGTGTCTCACACATTCAAAGACTAAAATGATTGTTTACCTAAAGATTTGTGAGGGCGTCAATTTGTTTAGTGTGTGAAAATATATATTTCTCATTTTATTAGTATATTTTATTATTGGTTATTTCAATTGACTAATAACATGGTTCAAACTAGGGGTGGGAATATGTTAGACCGAGATAGGCTTAAACATGGTATGTCAACAAATTTAAGGCCCAAGTCTACCATGCGGTCTGTCATAGGCTTACTTTTTAGGCTGAATATGATCTTCTGAAAATCTGATATGGCCCGCTAACCTGTTCAAAAGTCTATTTCATATAAATATCTTTAAATAAATAATATGATCTAAGTTTAAATAGATTAGCGAAACTTGACAAGAAATGCAAAAATGGTGCCCCAAAATTTCAACCTACTTCGCGATGAATGATATTAGTCTTGTTTACCACTTAGCCACTATATATATCGCATGATTTAATGAGCCATTAACTCAAGGTCAATAGTAATTTATTCATAACATACTATTTACTAGTTATTTTTTAGGTTGGTAATATGTCTTTACCCCCTGTAATTTAGGTGAGTTCCGGTTTACCCCCTGTAAAAAAGAATTAGATTTTAACCTTGTAATTTGAAGATTCTTTCGAAATAGACCCTTTAATTTGAAGAATCTTTTGTTTTAGACCCTGAAGTCATCTGACTGTGCAAACATGATGACGTGGCACGCTGAGTCATCATTTATGGATAATGTGGCGCACCGACTGTATAGTTAATTTTGTTTTTAACTTTTATTTTTTAATTTATATTAATTTAAGAATAAAAAAATAAACAAACTAAAAATTAATTTTAAAAATAGAAAAAAAATTAAGATTATTTTTTCAAAATTGAAAAAATCAAATTTTTTTCGTTTAAATTTAAAAAATTCGAAAAATCAGAAACAAATTCAGATTTTTTTCAAAAAAAGAAATCAGATTTTTTTTCCGGAAATTTTATTCCATAATTTTTATAAAATATTAGAAAAAAATAATTATTATTTAGGAAAATGAAAAATTCTGGAACTTAATGTATTTCAAAATTTTCAAAAATAATAAGAAAATATAATTCGAAAAAGTTCAGATTTTTCTTTCGAAATTAAAAAGTTTGATTTTCATTTTTATACAAAATATAAAAAGTTTAGAAAATATTTTTCGTAGTAAAAAAAATTCCTGAATTTTTTCAAAAAATATTTTTTGTAAAATCAAAATTCCTGATTTTTTTTTGCTTATTTTTACAATTTTTTTATTTTCCTGAACTTTTTTTATTTTAAAAATTAAATTCCATAATTTTTAAATTTTTTTTGAAAATATATTGTTTTTTATGATTTTTTATTTTCAAAAATTAATTTTCTGATTTTTGAAAAAAAAATTATTTTTAAATTAATATAACTTCATTTTTTATTTTAAAAAATAGGCAAGATGCCATGTGTGCCCTTAAAAAACAAAATTAATTATACAGTCAGTGTGCCACATAATCAGATATGCACAGTCAGTGCGCCACTCAACATGCCACGTCAGCATTTTGTCCAGTCAGATGGCCTCAGGGTCTAAAAGGAAAGAATCTTAAATTACAGGGTTGGAATCTAAACTTTTTTTTTACCAAGGGTAAACTGGAACTCGCCCAAATTAAAGGGGGTAAAGACATATTAACCCTATATTTTTTGTCCCTTTAAATATTCTAACTTTTTGTTTGTCTTTGATATTTTTTGTTGACTTTTAGTCGTCAAAAAGTTTTCAATCACAATTTTTTATTTCTTCTTTTAAGTCAAGTCATATGTATCCTTCAAATTTTTGAATAAATTTTTACATAAGCGTTTAGAATATTATAAGAATCTCTCTTAAAAAACATAAAAATTCATATTTAATTAATCATATTGTGTTAAAAAAAATTTTTTTTTTAGAGATTCTTGTAATATTGAAGTCGATTATGCATTCATCATGTAAATCGGATAATTGAAGTTGATTTTTGACGACAAAAATGAGTTGTTCATATTTTTTCCAACAGAGAAGAGGTGAAAGGCCTCACAGTGGCGATGTCGTAAACAGAGCTACACAATCTCAATGATAATATTGTGATGAGATCTTCCGACACTTCTAAAGAACGAAATCAGAGTCACGGGTCTTCAATTCAGATTCAAGAACCTTTTGTTTCTCGTCATCTTGTAGAACAACAAACACAGAAACGTTGTCATCGACGATGTTGCTGGAAGAAGCAACGAGAACACAAGAAATCTCCCCAGTCTTGATGGAGAATCCATCAAATTCTGGTTCGATTGAAGTGTTGGAAACCGAAATTATAGGAGAATTGAAACAGCCGAAAACAAATTGATTATGCAAAGCTAAGAATTCAAGAATTTGTGCGGAAAGTGTGAGAACTTCCTTACGGCCAGATTCTTCATCTTCATCGTATGTTGAACTCAAAGCGGAAGCATCATCATCTTCATCCCAAAGGTATCACTCTGATGTCGTATTATGAATCATGGAATTGTAGGGACAAAGATCACAATGATCAGCAAGAAAGCAAGCATAAAGTATTCAAGTAGGAGATACTCATAGAGATTCCTGGTACAATGAATATATTGATAAAAGAAGAGAAATGATATTTGAACAACAACTTTTGTGACAACTTTCTCTCACATACTCATATTATGTTTTTACTTTATCTGTCTATTGCTTTGATTTTTGTGTAAATACCTTATTTTCTTTGTAAAATTTTAGTTGTCTCAAAAGTTGTCATATAAATAGATGTTCAAATAACACAACTTATAAAAGAATGAGTAAATGGTATGCTACGATAGAGAGACTTATTTATAAGAGTGAGTTGGTGTAATTAACTACCCAACCAACTTGGTAACCTATCAACTAACTCTAGTTGATTACCTATAGTGTAATATAAAGATCTGACTTTTTTTAACTCGGTAATGTTACCATTTATTTTACATTCAATAATTCAATTGGTCCTTTGTCAAAAAAATAATTATTTAATGGAGAATGTTAACCAGTGTTTTAAAGACATTGATTAAGCATCCAAAACAAGTAAGTTTTTATGAAAAAATTGTGTAATTATTACTTGATCAAAAATATCATCTTATATTTCCAAAACAAAATTTTTATTTATGAATTCTTTAATCATTGCTCTAAGGACACCAGTTGACAAGACTCTTAATTAATTGGTCCATGCAGCATGTTTTTGGTCCATGCAGCATGTTTTAAGACATTAAGCAAACGGAGATGATGATCATCACTTATCACATGGACTATCATCTAAGTCATTTAAAGAGCATATTATAGTTAGTTAACCCTTTTTTTTCTTGTCAAGAAAAAACTAACCAACACTTTTGTTTGTTTAGTAAAAGATAAGTTGCACAAACCAATTTAAGAGTCCACTTTGAGAGAATCCACTCCACCATATAGGGATCAAAAGGTGAGAGTGGCTAAAACGGCTCGTACATTGTTTTCGACAATAGACTAAAAGTAAAGCAAAAAAGGTAGGGTTAATATATCCATTTGTGAAAGTAGAGGCACCGTTAGTTCTTGACTTTTGCTTGCCTTTTGTAAAGCTCAACTTTTGTGTACCTACTCTTAAAAAAACTGTATCAAGATGGCTGAATTCTCTAGAAAGTAAGAATACAAATATACTTATTGAAAATTGGTTGAGTTCAAATTCAAATGAACCCTGCTCGTGACAAAAACGTATTAGATAATAATAATAACATTGTAGCATAGCATGGACCACCTCCAAATAGATATGATGATTTCCATTCACTTAGTAGTTCATACATTTACCGAGCCAAATAGAAATTCAAAATCAAGATTGTTTCATAAATGTGAATTTATTATTTTCACGTGATACAAGATTACCAGAATTGTTTTAGTCACTTAGGGATGGAGATTTTGTGGTTCCAGACTTTCTATCCATTTGATCATTTCAAATTTCAAATATGTAATGTGTACATGTTTTTATAGGATTTAAAAACCAGATACTACAAATACAATGGATCATCTTCGTTTCTTCTCTTACATATTATAATTTTGAAAATATAGTTATGATTCTATTTTATGAAGTGAAGTCTGTTTTTTATGTCAACTGAAACTGGAGAATAAATTTTGGAGTGAAGACTCATTTTAGTTTTTAAGAAAATTTGCAAGATCTAATTTAGTTTCTCAAAAAAATAAAAGCGTTTTTTAATCTATGAGAAAACTAAACGGAATAAGTTGATCTCTACCTGCTTTACACTTTGTTTAATTGATAAAGGAAAGACAGAAAGAGAAAAGAAAATATTAGTAAGTAGTTTGATATAAGAAAAAATGAAAGAAAATTATGATTGAAAAGAAATATGTATATAAATAACATAATATAAACCTCCTTAATAAAAATTTTGAGATTATAAAAATAAATTAAAATAGTATTTCATTACAATCAATGAAAATCACATAATATACAAATAAAATAGTGAAGGCTCATTTTAATCCTTGAGAAATTTTGTAAAACCCAACTTAGTCTCTTAGAAAAATTAAGGTAACTTTTTGTCATTGAGAAAAAATAATACATGGCATCTTACTCCCTACCTTATTTAACAGTGGTTTGGTTGGTGAAGAAAATATGGAGATAAAAAATAAAATGAAAAAAGAGAAAATAAAGTTAGATGATTATTGATAACAGTGGTCATTTTACAACTTGAAAATTGTTGTTAACATCATAATGAAGGCTAAAAAATTGTTGAGGCAAAATCCCTAACTAATTTTAAAGATAATAAACCTTGATGATTAATGAATTAATGGACTTTGATTAATTTCTTGGTATTTAACTTGTGCTCTTGAGTGTTTTACTAAGACATGAACAAGGTTTAAATCATACCAAGATACAAGAAATCAAATGACATTTGAATTCATGAACTAACTCTGAGTTGAGAATGTTGCTCAGAAAGTTTATCAGAATGTTCAAGCAGAGTTCAGAAGGTTGTTCTTACACAAACCCAGAAACTCAATAACATTATCAAGAACATGCAAGTCACACGTGACATGAATCAACGTTTAGGAAAGTACATTTGCATGGATCAATCAAGCAATAAAGACATTTACGAGGTTAATGTCAAAAATGATATTCAATGTTTATTTAAGACTATGAACATTTAAGTACTAGGAGTATTCCAATAAGAATATCATCCTAGACGTTGCAATCATTGCACTTCAGTTATATTTTCACTATTAAGATTGATTACATCATTTACAAGTCTTACAAATCATCCTAAGTGAAACAAATGGAACATTCTGATCGTTAGAATGTTCAACTCTGCACATGCTTTATACTGTGAACAGTACAGTATGTGAAAAGTTAAAAAGCAAAGCAAAAATAAAGATCTTGTCCAAATCAATCAGAGATGGACACATATGAGATTTGGTATTGTACAATATCATGCAAATCTCGCAAAAGCATGGGCCTGAAGATGCAGAACCACTATTCTATCTCCTACACACAATCCAATGCAGATCTGGAAAAAGTTTATCCAGCAACATTCTGATGTTTGTGCAAAAGACACAACACATGAATAATGCCCAGAAAATCATAAGGCACGCATTGGATGATAAACCTAGAAACTCATCATACACTCATAAATGATGAACCTAGATGAATGTCATGATGAACATCAACATTCTGATGAAGAACACAGCAACATTCTAATGTTCATATCCTGAATAACACAACAACATTCTGATGGTCAAAATGTTTACCCAAATTTTCAAGTAAAAGTCAGTGGGGCCCAAGACACATGGCATAACATCATTGGTCACCCTCCAACGACTACAAGAGCCTAAGAACTCTATAAATAGAAGTGAAAGTCTCAGCATTACTTGAACCATTGCAAAAAGCATACAAGAAAACATCTGAAAAGTGTTTGAAGCTTTAGCATTCGAATTGATCATCACTGAGATTTTAAATTGTCTCTTAAAGTGTAAATCAATTCTCTCTTATCTTGTTAAAGATAATTTCTCCCTCCTTTCTTCTCTTGTCTGATTTCAATCATTCAAACTCTACTTAAATTGTAAAGAGAGTCTTATCTAACTTTAGAGGTACTAAAGTGTTAGTTTGAGCAAAAGGTGTAATAGTTTAAGTGGGTAACTTAGCAAGAAGGTGCAAGCCTGCTGAGCCTTAGAGAATACATGTGTTGTAATTGTTCAGGTGAACAAAGATTGTAAGGTGCAGGATTTGAGAGGTTATCTCAAGCATCATAGTGGAAACTCTTACAAGATTGTGAGGAGAGAACTAGCCCACATTGGGTGAATCACTATAAATCTTTGTGTGTTCTTTCTCTCTTCCTTATACTCTTTAATTTCAGTATACACTACACACACAAGCACATTTATTTTCTTAAGCAGTTTTTGCATAAGAACTTCAGAACGTTTTGAAGTCATTCCACTAACTTAACTATTCCAAGTAAAACAACTTGAGAATTAATTTTAAGTTACAAGTTAATTTTTAAAGGGTCACAATTCAAATCCCCATTCCTTGTGATTATTTTATCAACTTCAAAAAACACATGCAATCATCAAAATACCTCTCGCTAGTTAGCTGCTGTCAAATTGGAAATCCTCGGTAGTTAACTGTTGTCGGTTCCCTTTTTCCTCGGCAGTTAGATGTCGATGCACCCTGAAGTTCTGAATTGGCAGAACCTGCTAATGCACAACCTAACCAGGGCATAAACTACACATGCAATCATCAAAATGTCAATTCATACATAAACCCTAACCACATGCAAACTACAAACTTTACACACAAAAAAACTACACGAAGTAACATTATGATTACAAATGAGTAAAACTACTTCCTTCTGATAAAGTGGAGATGATTCACTTGATTTTCGTCCAAAATGGAATTTGAGAGAATTTGAGAAGTTTTGGGAAAATGGTGAAACTGGGAAAACTGGTGTTTCCGTTTTTGCATATGTGCAGGATTGCATCGCCAATTAACTATCGATAAAATCGGCGGCAGTTAACTATCGAGGAAAAACTTCGGTAGTTAACTGCTGATGGTATAAACCGGCGACGGTTAACTACCAAGAGGGTATTTGTGTGTTTTACTGGTATTTTTCAGCCTTATGTGAAGTGTCAACATCAATTTTCTTACAACTTTCTCAGATGGAATGTGAACCAAGTTTCTTCGGGCCGTAAAGTAAAACTATTGCAAAAGTTTTGAAAGCCACGAGCAAATAGACTTTTTTATTCAATCAAACCAGTACATAAACTTTCTTAAACAATATTAATTTAGAATTATATAAATTAATAAACATATGAAACTTAAGCCAAAGAAGATGACTAAATCACACATAGGAAATAAAGATGTGGATCTGCCTCAAAATGTATGCAAAATAAACATAGAACATCACATTCAAGGTAATAGATTAGGCCAAAATCGTTTTTGAAGATTGGCATCATGAGGACGACCAAATGGAATTATCTCATCATTATTGTCATTCATCATTGAATCCATAAAGAGCATAAAAGTAAAGAACAAGAAACATAAAGTGCAGAAAAATAAGATCAATAAGCTTAGAACAATGTAAACTTTGCTTTCAACTTAGAGTAAGTTCACAAACATTTCAAGATGTCTTTCAAGTATGATACGACTCTATTTATAGTCTAAAATTATATACAAGACATTAAATTCGATTTACAAGCCTTAAACTACAGAATTGCAAGAGTTTATAACAGTCATTTTCTGATTGCACAGAACGCACGACTGTGCTTAGGGGTCGTGCTCTTTCACAGCTTTTCGGATTCCTATGTTCTGGAATGCACACGGTCGTGCTTGAAAGGTGCACAAACCATGCTCAACTTCTTACCCTTTCTTCCTTCTTTTCTTTGCACATGCACATTGTCGTGCTTACGGTCATGCTCAACTTTTTGGTCTTGAAAATTCTTCGTTTTTTATCATTATTTATCCTGAAAATAAAAAATAATATTTTATAGTAAGAGTTTGTCTAACATGTGCAACTTTGCACTTGTTAAAGGAACCAAAAGTTCTCTCAAAAAAATAAAAGGAACCAAAAGTAGGTATATTTTATTGAAAAACCACAACTATTTAATAAAAAGTTATGTATTCAATTCAAAATATTCAAGTTTTAATACAAACTTACTACTTTAAATTTTTTAACATGTATAAATTTATACATGATAGAAAAACCCTTACAGTAAAATCAGTCTAAAATAAGACTGAAGTTTCACAAATATTATTAAATTCAAACGCTAAAAACACACTAAATTAAAACTTATGAAATTACACCATTTAAGTCTTGCCAAATAGTTGGTCACCCACTACCTAGCTGTCCTAGTGATTGGGTGAACGTGAATCCATCCAACTTTGAAAAATGTCAAAATGAGGATTAAGACTAGCTAGCTTCACTGAACAACGAGTTTAATTATGACACGGTGTGAAAAGTTTTATATTATCAATTATGATTCAAATTAAATATTTTTAGCTGACCAGTATAAAAAATATTATATAAATTAGATCCAACCTAAAATTTTGTTTTGCATGTGAATCAGGTCATGGATTCATGACTTTAGAGAATTGAAATGTATTTTTTTAGAGGAGAATTGACATGTATTTTTAAAGAGAGGAGAATTGCATGTACTGTGTGTACTTTTTTACACATACATAAAATCATATATTTCAACATATAGCTAATAATAATAAAGATATTTTAAAAATTAACAACAAAGTGGTATAATGATAAAATCTGGTTGAATCTGTGGATAAATATTTTTATACTTTTTTTATTAAAGAGAAAAAAATAAACTAAGCAACCTCCTGTCCTGTCTATACACCCAAAGGAGTGTGCAATCAAGATGTGATTTAACTGTGGAGTGCTGCTCATCACTCTCTAACGTATCAGTCACTCAACCCTATATCTCTTTTTTTTTTTCCCTTTTATTTAAGTGATTTTCATATATTTTTGTCAAAAAAAAGTGATTTTCATACATGTTTACTTTTTTTTCCTGTAATATTCATTCATTCAAATCGATAGAGTACATCATTGAAAACCGCTAAAAACGTTAAAGATGAATTTGCATTCAAACTCACAACATCAAGTTAATATCATATAACGCTATAATGCCTACAAAAATATGTGATAAGATTAAAGTGATTGGTATATCCCTGTCTCTGGATCTGTAATGTTGACGCTCAAATCTTTGATTGAGTAATCGATCTTTCAATATGAATCAAATGAACACCGCAACAAAAAGGGAAATCAAACAACGACACACAAGACGACGAACAACACACCGCCACACTCATATGACGAAATCATGAAGAAAAAACATAGATTTATGTGAAAATCACTTATTTAGATTGAAATAGAGAGAAAAAAGTACGAAGATGGTGATTTTAGGTCTAAAATTGACCCAAAACCACCTTCAATGAAGAAACTGGAAGAGAAAACCTAGAGAGAAAAAAACAGGGTCGGCTTGTTAGAGAGCAAGTGTTTCATAACTTTAATTTGTCATATTTTTTAGCATTTTATCGTTGTATGCTATTAACCTGAGTGTTGCGAGTTTGTTCAGGTTCATTCTTTTTTTATTTTCAGCAATTTTGAATGTGCATCGTTTGATGCATTCTATCAATTTGAATGAGTTAATGTCTTTTTTAATAAAAAAATTATGGAGGAGAAGAATTTCACATCTTCAAAGAGTCACTATTTTTTTTTAGTCAAATAGTTTAGAGGTTATAAATTCACATTTTAAGATTAATAAATGAGAAATCAAATATTTAAAGTATAAATAAATTTATACTTCCTTCATCGCTTTTTATAGTTCATTATAACAACCATTACAGGCATCAAAAATAAATTGTTACTTTTTTAGAGTCTTTTTTATAAGAAACAAATAGATAAACAATGATCTATTTGATCTATAACTTTCGTTTACTCAAGTATCTTTTATGGTAAGGGTAGGAAGGAGTATAGTAATAATTTGACCATCTAAAATAGAAAAATAAATCTACTAAAAAAATAAAAACAAAAAGAGAGAAAAAAGAAAAGGATAAAGAGTAGAAAAAGGGAGGAAAAAAAAAACAAAAGGAAAATCATCATCAAATTCAACAAAATTCTGGAACAACCTGTCTGTGCTTGAACACACCCCCACGCGCCTTCTTCCCCTTGTACGTTCAATTTCATCTCTGATTCGTTCATACAATTATTGCTTAATTATTATTTTGTTTGAATTCGCTTATGATATATCAATTACTTCTGTTATTCAATTCGATAATCATAATTCATAATCTTGTTACCTCCATGAAACTGTTGAAATTTTATTGCATTTATATACTTGTTTTGAAAATTTGCTGATTTCTAGTTTCAAATCAATCGTTGTGTTCTTTTGCTGATACAATTTTCTTATCATTTGAAATTTTAACAATGGAAGGTTTAGTGTATGTTTGAAATCGCGGTGAGTTTGACAAAATTACCGTGTCAGTATGTGATTTTATTGTAGCTTTTGCTAAAATCACATAAGCATGCCATGATTTGAAGGAATTCACCGCAAATTCAAACGTTTACTTGAAAATATTGAGTTTAAGATAAAGGGATTTACTCCCTTGGTCACATTTATAAGCAACTTTTGCTTTATGTAAAGAAAGTTTGTTATGAAATTTCGAGTATAATATCTACAACCTATCACAAAAGCTACATGTTAGAGATTTTGTTCAAACGTTTTCTAAGAAGTAAACTTCATTCTTGCATATTACAACTAATCATGATACTTTTCTTTTTAACTAAAAAAATCATGTTTGCTCATGTAAAAGCAAGTTTGGGAAGCTTTTCGGAGGCCATCTATGTTTGATTTTGTGCAATTTGTATTGAATTTGGACGATCCTCATACAAAAGTTGGAGGAACAGGTAGGGACATTAATTTTTCATTTTTAGACTCCAAGTATTGAAAGTTCAAAAACTCGAATACACAGTGAATGGATGGTTTCATGACAATCCCTCATTTTTTTTCAATTTTCAAATAAGAATAATGTTAATTTAAGATGAAAAATTATCCCTCTCTTCCCCTCCGCACAAAACTCATCCATCCAAATATACCCTTAATTTCTTATGTTGCAGCCTTCGGTGAAATTGGTGTTCCTAACTACAAAGAATTTGAAAGAATTATATGATTGACTTCTAATAATTTTTATGTCAATGCTGCTGCAGGTAGGTATATACTGCAACTCTATCAATTTGCTTGAGACTCTTCTGATTTTCTGAACCCTTTTTGGAAGTAAACGTTGTACACATTTAATTTGGTCATTGATGTGGCCCATATGCCTGCTATTCAACAAGATTCTTAAGACTGAAGATGAAAGAGAATTAAAAGGAGAAAATTTGAGTACGATAGAATCATACCTGTTTCAGCATTCATCATGTAACACAGATTCCCATCCTCCGTCGTTACGGCGTTCACTTTTCAATGAAGTAGGTGCATGTGATTAATGGCTGAAATTTTGTTCTGCAAAGTGTAAATATTTTGCATTCATTATACATGCTGTTAGTAAAGTTCTTCCCGATCATGCGTGTAGGTACCACTAATAAACCAAATATATACATGGGATTGTGGCCTTGCTTGTGTAGAAATGGTTCTGAAAACTATCGGTGTCAACAACTTCGATATTGAAGCACTTGCTGAACTATGCTGCACAAATAGGTCTTTTCACTTTATAAAAGCCTCGATATTTTCGTTACTACGTTATATGGCATCCTTTAAGATCCTAGATGATATACACATGACTATGTCCAATGCAACTACGAAAGAAGTATAGTTGATACATTTTTAATAGGTTAAGAATATTAAAGTTCCTATTGTAGGCAGTACGCACACCAACAACAATGTGTGGGACTCACTATGAGTTCCACTCTAAGTTGTGAGAGTATACACTGCAAGACCATGGTTATGCAAGTACATCTTTAGTCCTCTTCTCCTTTCCTCTCCTCGGTGTCTTAATTTAATTGAAACTATTGACAAAATCTTAAAATGTTAGTTAGGGGACAGGGTTTCTTATTTAACTTTACATTACATTTTGGAACTCAGTATCATCAAATTTTCTGGCCTAAATACATGGATTTTCCATGTGTGTGAGTAATATAGTAATATTACAGATAATCAGCCTTCCACTTTAGTTTATTTAGCCCATAACTGTCACTTGGATTATACATCTCTCTCCCACCTTATCACCTTAAGATGATCATCTTATCTTGCTTTACGTGTTTTAATATATCGTATATCTATATCATTACTTTATAATACACCATTGTTGTTGTTGTTGTTGTTGAAATTATGTGATACATTGTTTTGGTAAAGGTTTACTATCCCCAAAGCTTGAGCTATTAAATTAAGGCAGCTGTATACTTGAGGGTGAGGCATACATTACCCCTTGATGAATTGGGGGCAACTTACCCCTAATGACAAGTAGGATTCGATTTCTGGAATGAAGGAGATGGGCATCACATGTTGAATGAAGGAGATGAAGAAGTTTGATGTTCTTGAGATGAAAATTGTAACTGATTGTAAAAATAAAGATGAAGAAAAAGGTATTTTCTTTGATAGGGGTAAATTACCCCAAATTCATTAAGTGGTAATGTAGAAAAAACCATACTTGAGTGATTTTGTCACATATCTCACACCTCTCATAGAAAGGCTCTTTGATTCTTGCTAGAATTGTTGATAATGCACATGCCCCTATATTGTGCTTGAGTTCAATATAAAAGGCTTCAATATCATGCGATAAATTAACTTTTGATCACTCGTAAAGGCTTTGCTATCCTGTCATAAAATAACTCTCCTATAAGTTTAAGCTTTTGGGTGTTTGTATGTAGATATCCCTAGTGTTTTAGGCTCCCTACTTGACAAGTGATACTAAAGCGAATGGTCATGTTTGAATGTAGATATCCCTGGTGGTTTTAGCTCCCTACTCGGCAAGTGATATTAAAGTGAATCGTCGAGTTGGTACAAGTGTGAAGAGAGCATCAATGGCCCAGTTTGGAGGAGATCTGGCTCTTGGGTGTGGGCTTCGCTCTTGGTGACAATGTTGAATGCATCAAAGGCTTCTACTTTACAAAGTGTTTGTGTGCAATACTCACACTTTGAGAGGGAGATAGCTAGGAATCCCAGTTTGAGTTATAGGTGAGTATAGGAATCCTGCACTGGAAATAATGGACAAAGTATGGACTTTATAAGAGGAAAAGGTCCATAGACCTACTTTCTTATGGTTTAGGGTCGAGATGTGGTGTTAGAACTATTATGTGGTTCCTTGCTCAATTCATTGGACTTAGATTTCCTTATTGTTTTTGGTTCCCCTGACCCGGTGGGTTTTATGTTAGTTGGAAAGTACCTAAACCAACCATAAAATGACAAAATCCTTGTTATCGCTGGTAAAAGTTCATAAACCAACTTAAAGTTGGTTATCATATATTGATAGTATGTAAATAGGAAATTGAAAGTATAGGAATTAACATAGTCTGGTTCTGCACATGATTTTTGTCTTTGCTTCCACTGTCCACGATTTAAGTTAAAAACCAAAGTGCAAACAGATTGTTCAAAGCAGGAGAGAAATCGGAGAATAAACAAATTCTTTGTTTATTTGAATTGTTAATTTTTCTGGGTTATGTCATCCAGTGCCAACAACAGCATTTAATTTTCCTATTGGTTTGAATCGAATTATGATAGAACATTATGGCGCAATTTGATCCATTTTGCTGAGCCCACTTAGTGGGATAAGGCTTGGTTGTTGTTGTTGTTATCTGAATCAAATACTAAAACAGATTAATATCATGTACACCCTCACCCCAAAATGTCCAGATGAATATCATAATTGAAAATATATGATGGATTTCTGACTTCTTCTCTCACTGTTGACTACTGTTTTGCAGCGTTTGGACTGTTGACTTGGCGTATTTGTTACAGAGATTTTCTGTTACTTTTTCCTACTTCACAGTGACAGTTGGTGCAAACCCAAACTATTGTGGTGAATCCTTTTACAAGGTGGTTACAAGCTCTTTAATGTTTGAGTGACACCCAATTTTTTCTTAGGGTTAATTTCTGGTGATTGCAAATTTAACTTTTCGATATTTGGATGCCTCGAAATTATTGTGACGATTAAATTGATGTAATAATCTTTCAAGTAGCAAATTGATGTTCCAAAGATGTTCTGAGCACCAAATGGAAGTTTGTTCTAATTCATTATGTTTTTGCACAGTGCGCACTCATGTCTATATATTGAACAAATTGAAGATATAAGCTTTTTTTTAGTATTTGAAATGTGGGTCGGAAATATATTCTTTTAAGAATATATCGAAGAGAACATTTGGCGCATGGTTGGGTGATTCACCAGTTTTAAAAGAAAAATGACTTTGTTTTTACCCAAAATGTATCTTTGCTTGGTTGCAGGTCTTATTAATAATCATTATTGGAAATTTGGACTTGGGTATTATGGGGTGCCCAAGTATCACATTGAGTAGTATGGGATTTTTGGTGGAGTATTTAAGTGGTTTGGTTCTTCCCCCTTAATAGCCAGCTTTTATGGGAGGGTTTTCCAAGTGCTTCGATACTTATCAATTAGTATCGTAGCTGGTTGTCAGTCCCTCAGAAAGGGCTACTTACGGAGGGACTGACCATAAAGGCTGGATAAAACTTCGTAGAGTCCAGCCGCCGAAATTTCGGCTCTCAGGGAAGGTGCTATGATAGGACTTGTCCTAGTCCCACATCAAGCAGTATGAGGTGCTTGTTGAAGTATTTTGGTGGCTTGGTTCTTCGTCCCTTGATAACTGGCTTTTAAGGGAGGGTTTCCCGACTAATCAGTTGATTGGAAAGGATACCAGTTTATAGGTTATGATATGTTGGTTTTATGCTTTTTACATTTGATATTGGTTTGTTGAAGATTCGGAAAGAACTTCACCGTAGAGATCTTTCTTCAGCACTCATTCGGTGCTGTGTATCTATTACCCTAGGTTGATAAGATTTTGTTTTAATGTTGTGAAGGAGGAATTGCCTAATGATCTAGAAAGAGTGGATATGCTGTTTCAGGATGCGGTGAAGGCTGGAATTGATATACAGGTATGCATCACCTTTTTTATTGTATCTCCCAAGTATAATTCTAAGTTATTAGATTGTCACTGTTTGGAACCCAAGAATTGAGTTCCTAAGAAAGAACACTTTTATTAAGAAATATGATAGAATAGGAGAGAAATCTCTCCTCCAAGGGTTTCTCCTTCACAATAGAGTTACTACTCTATTCACAATGTTTACAATATTCAATGACGATCAACTCTACATTGCGATCTCCTATTTATACAAATAACTATAACAACCTCAACTAACCAACTAACTAACAACCCTATAACAATCCCAACTAACTAACTAACTTCTATAAGAATATAGCAACTCTTAACTACTTTAACTACTCTAATTAACCACTATTATATTCCTAACAGTCACTATTGGAGACGAAAAAGAAAATGTCATACGTTGAGTATGATGGATTAGGAATTAGACAGCTTTTAAAATGGTATTCTCTAGCAAATTTATTTTGATTGGAAGAAATTGGCTTGCAGAACTTTGCCATTATTTCTCATTTCTTCTTTCTGCAGACATTTTCTTTGCTTATGACTTTGTTGCTTCTGTATAAATCATCAACAAACATTTCCATCTTTGTACAGTGCAGGTCAATTAGTGAAAAAGAGATTTCCTTTCTCATATTGTCTGGAAAATATATAGCCATTGCTTTAGTTGATCAGAATAAATTAAGGTAGAGCTTTCTTATAATTCCTTCTGTACTTTAGTTGTTGGCCGTTCTATCTACTACTGAAAAGGTTTTGTTTCAGTTATGTTCGGCAAGATGTTCATATCCCTGGCGCCTTGAGCAATGACTCTGAATACACGGGTGAGCATTCATATTTTTGCCTCAGCTTATTTGTATACACTTTGTGTGCATTCTGTAAATGAAAGTTACTATGTTACAGTTATGCTATATAAGTATCTACTATCTAGCATTCCTTTTGATTTATTTAGTTAACGCACCCAGTGTGCATGTACTGAATGACTTGATATACCGAGTTTAGACAAATATATCAATAAATTATTATATTTCATTTTTCAATCTAGGCAATGGGGGTGGGGGATGGGGGGGTGGTAAATCGAGTTTTGGTTACTCTTAAATGACGTCTCAAATTTAAGTCTTGAGGATGGAAAAAATAGATGTTAGTAGAGTATTTCTTCTTTTAGTGGCTTAACTTGGATCAGTTTGATTCCGGTGTAACTTTCATATACCAAGTATACATCAATTAGTAGTATTCATTCTAACATTTTGAAATTTTTCAATTGATAAAGTCAATTACCGAGTATAAATATTCTATTGACAGGTCACTATGTGTTGATATGTGGCTTTGACGCTGGAGCAGATATGTTTGAAATTAGAGATCCTGCTAGCTCTAGGTATCTTCTTTTCCCTCATTCCACTAACTGTGTGATATCTTATATTATTTAAGGAATGAATTGTGCATTAATTTTTTACCCTTATTATTAAAATCACTCAAGTAAGACGAATGTTTGATGAGAATTTCCGAATATGCTCGAGTTAGTGAAAGTACACAATAGAATCATATTTTATATACAAAAAAAATATAATTTTCGAACAGAGTAATTAAGCTAACTCAATTTCCTAAAATATAATTACCGAGTATATGTTTGGTTCATTCATGGAAAGCTGGATGCAATTCAAAAAGTTCCAATGTTACAAAATTTTAACTACTTTATGAGTCATTACAACCATGTGTTCACCTGTAGTAAGAGTCATAGCCAAGTATTCTGCTTCAACACTTGACTTCAGAACTGCATTTTGTTTCTTGCTTTTCCATGAAATGGGATTTCCTCCAAAAGGAACACAGTAGCCTGAGGCAGATATATCCTACTAGGATATATCCTCTGCAATAGTATAGACAACAATATCATTATGGCCTTTGTTATTATTATACAATAATCTTTAATGATCCTGCAATGAATCTAAAAAAATTGTCAACTTTATTCGAATGGTCAACTCGAGAGAATTAAGGAATTGGCTTACCACATTGACAACAAAAGAAATGTCTAGTCTGGTTAGTTAGATAATTTAGCATTCCCATTAATATTTGATATTGATATCTACTTGGAGATGAGAAAAAAATCTCCTTGGTCGGGACTCAGGAAGAAGCTTAACACTTAGATCCATCATGCATGTGAGTGATATTGACTTACAGTTTAGCTTTCTGGTCTCACGGGAATATCAAAAACGTACTTTCTTTGAGAGATGGAAATTATAAACTTTGACTAAGCAACTTCAATCCCAAGAAAGTGTCTCAATCAAATGACCAAGTTTTTTGTTTCATAGTGACAAATTATATGCTCCTTTAAATGCTGAATTTCATTATTATCACCTCCTGTTATGATAATATCATCCACATAAGTCACAAGATAGATACACAAATCAGATGATTACTTAAAAAATACTGTGCAATCCACTTCACTTCTAATGATTCTAATTTTTTTAAAGACTCTGATGAACCGCCCATAGTTGTCAAATGCGGCCGCGCCGCGATAGCGGTTTTTTTGGCTCCTTCACGTCCGTCCGCGACGGCGCGTGTCGGTTGTGCATAGCGGCCAATCGCGGCCGCTTTTCTCCGGTGCGGTCAGATGCGCCGATCCACAAATAGAAACAAAAAGACGTTTTTGCCCCAACATTTTAAACCGTTTTAAGGACTTTTTTGTCATTTTCAAAACCCTAGCATTTTCTGCACTATAACTGCTGCGCCTCTTTCTATTTCTCTTCACCCTAGCAGCGCCTCTTTCTCTTTCTCTTCTCTTCTGAGATCGAAACAGAGTACAGAGTAACAAAGAGACATCAAATCTCTTCTTCCTTGAGCCTACAGAGTACAGAGAGACATCAAATCTCTTCTTCTTCTCTTATGTTGCTCAAGACTTATGGTTTTTATTTCAAATTATGAATGCTTCAGATTTTTTATTAATTTTAAGGTATTTTAGTATTTCTATCGCAACAGTATGGTATTTTTAGTAATAAAATATATAGGTGTCCGCGCCAGTGAAAAGCGGCCGTTACGCGCCCGCACCCCACGCCGCGTCAAATTTTGGGGTGGCCGCGCCGCATTTCCGCATTGACAACTATGGAACCGCCCAAACCATCTTCAGAGATGATTTTTATGACCATGTTATATTTTTTATGACCATATATATAGTTGTTAAAGCACATATTTTATGTCTAGTTGCTAAAATTTTGAGTGCACCCTTTGGCCACAAGATGAGTCTTGAGACCATCCGCCATACCTTTAGGTATTACTTAAATAGTGAAGACCTGTCCCGCTGAATTAAAAAATACTGTGCAATCCACTTCACTTCTAATGATTCTAAATTTTTTAAAGACTCTGATGAACTGCCCAAACCATCTTCAGAGATGATTTTTATGACCATGTTATATTTTTTATAACCATATATATAGTTGCTAAAGCACATATTTTATGTCTAGTTGCTAAAATTTTGAGTGCAACCTTTGGCCACAAGATGAGTCTTGAGACCATCCGCCATACCTTCAGGTATTACTTTTATAGTGAAGACCTGTCCCGCTGAATTTTTGTTTGGCCCATCTGCAAGTGTCAATACATTTGAACCATCTGCAAGGGTCGTGAAATGAGGAGTTTTGTGGGAGATAAATGAGAAAAAGTAATTTAGACTTATACACCATATTCCAGCATTCAAGATCCAAATGGAAAAACTGAGATAATCAAACTGAGGAATTACCGTATTGAAGTATCGAGGATGAGACAATACTAAATAAAGCAGCCTTGGTCATCCTTTTTCTCAACATCCACCCCCTTATGTCTTATCTGTTTAAAATTACAGCATTGTGGATAATTACCATGACCACCCTTTCCTTTCCACGTCTTCGTCCTCGCCTTGCACAATCCGAATGTGTTAAAAATAGTAACAGAACCTATTTGAGAGTCTGACTTGAGAGATTCTTTGGTCAAAAGAACTTGGAATAAGTGATAAATCAGCTCCATAGTAGAAATACTAGAGTTGGCTAGAACTTCATTTCTAACATTTCAAAATCCCTAAGCCATGAAGAATAAAACCCTTGTACATTTTATCTAGTTTATCTAGTACCTTTTGAGTGCTCTCAGTTATAATCATCTTCACTTGCTGAATGGCAGACTGAGCTTTTTTCAGATAGGTTATTAAATCATATGATCATGTATTTGTAGTGTTACTAAATGATGAAATAGAGACGTGAATATTGATAGGTTAAACAAACTTACCCTTCTTCCAAATCTCATAACAAGATTAATAGGTGCGGTAGTGAAGCAATGGATCAATAGATTTTCAAATCAAGGATGGTAACTACTAATCTTTTTTTTCTTCCCATTCTTCCTTAATGAATCGTCAACTTTCAACTTGGATTATGGAATGATCGTAAAGTCTCTGGCTAAGAAGCCTGGCTTTAACAACCGAGTACTAGTCCAATAAATTCTTACCATTAAGATTTTTAGAGAAATTGATGGGGTCCTTCAAAAATCAAAACTGCAGAAGAGATGTGATCTTTTTGACTTGTTGATTCCTACATACGACCTCATAAGAAAGAAAATAAGACCGAGACCGAAATTTTCTTAAAGAAAGGCATATCACTAGGGGAACCTAGACCCATTACTCATACCAGATATCGATTGTAATGTGAGACTCATAACAGACTCGAGAGAGGCCGACAAGTAGTTTTGTGGTGGTGTGATTGAATTCTGGCAATGTGTGGCTTTCATGTGCTGGTTGGCTATAATATGAGTCGAACAAACAATAATTCATGATATGAAATTTGAAACTTTACAGTTTAGACTTTTAGAGAACCTCGGAAAAAACTTTCAACAAACAAGTTTTCTAATGAAATTACCAATAATACATATGTTCAGGTGTAGGTGTTACAATTCATTATTCACGCCAACATAAAATTTCTGGATGTAGTGTTGTGCTAGATTTTCTTATCTGAATGCTCACTTATTCATTGTTTATGAAATTTTTCATAAAGGATTTTTTAAATATTCTTTAACATTTGAGTAACAAATGCCTATTGGTTCTAGCTACGTACTATTACATTTACATGGTACATTCATAATAGCTAAAGTTCGTTTTTACCGTGGCTGAATTTGCTAATGTATCAAAGGATAACAAAACTATTTACATTAGTCAATTTTATTTATGCATGTAATTTCTCTAAACAATTTGCTTTGAGTATGGAATATATATATTGCATATTGTATGAGTAAATAAACCATTTCCTAATTCTTTTTTTCTGATTTTAATTCCCTGAAATTTGTCAGGAAACGTAAAAGGATATCTTCAAAGTCTTTAGAAGAAGCTCGAAAAGCCTTTGGTACTGATGAAGATATTCTCTTGGTAAGTTAATGCATCATATACCTAAATTCATCTCCCAAGGTTTTAGTCCTATGTTCTTATTTCTTACTCTACTCAATAACTTCATACTGCTATATGAAATGATTATTTTTCTTTGCATTGCCAATCAGATATCTTTGGAGAAAAGCAAGAATGATCATCAACCTTCTCTGCAACTTCCCATCAATTCCAATACTGATTCTTGATTCTCTTTCCCTATTTTTCTTATAGAATATGTTAACCACTGTCCCGGGGTATTGGTTAAAGAATTATAAAAGGAAATTTTGTCTTAGAAATTGTGTATTCTACTTTTTGAAGGTTAAAAAAGTGTTATTTTCAATACAAAATTTGACGTTTTTTTCTACATTTGATTCCTTAACTAGTGCCCCTAACAAGACCCCGTTTCTTATATACCATGTTCCTTGTGTATTTTAGTTATTATACATATCTTCCTTGTGTATTTCATTACTCAAAACTGTATAGCAGTGATCAATTCATTGTAATCTAATGTAAACTATTTATTATTTTATCCAACAAACATGTTGGTTAGAAAACTGTGATGTCACATTGTATTGTATTGGGAACTCAATTGTATTGCTTTACTCTACTTGGACAGCAAATGTTGTATTATTTTGCATGAAGTTAATAAAAAGTTATTTACATTCTAATTTCCATTTTGTGACAGATTCTCTTACTCTAATGTGGCATTATTACAAGCAACCGTTTTCATTTTCTACCATACTTTTCTTTTGTTCAACGGTCATTGTCTTGTAATTCAGAGCAAATTTATTGTGGTCACTGACATTAGATGAATATACTGTTTCTTTTCTGTTTTTGAGGAAGATGAATACAGTGTGTATCTAAGCAGATGGACATGATTGTATTAATGCCATTCTATCACAGAGAAAGACAAGATTGGTTCTGATATTATTGTCTACTCAATAAATGCATGTGATATATAGTCATTTATTCATTCATGACCTGTTTTACATTAAAAAATATTGAATGCATCCTCTCTCATTTTGCTTCTGATGATAGCTACACTTAATTCTTCAATACCGAGTTCACTCTAAATGCATGAATGCATGTATTATATTGTATTATACACTAGTATTATATTTAACACTTATGTGACTCCCACATGCAAGATATGAATAGATAAGTGGAATGCAAGCCTGGTTTTGGGGCTTTTCGCCATTTGGAATGGCTTTTAATATTATTATTTCCAAAAATCTGGATCTAGTTGCTGTGATGCTCATTAAATAAAAATTAATGTAAACATGCTGTAGTAATTTTATGAGCAAACACTTCAGACTAGTTGTATTAGATGGTAAAAGATATATACTTTAAGACTAGTTGTATTAGATGGTAAAAGATATTTGGGTCTGGTTTTTGGGACACCGGTTAAGAGTACCAAAAAAAGAAAGTTTTAAATTAAAAATAACACTTTTTAGATTTTTGAAGAGTAGACTATACAAGTTTCAATGTCATATTACTATATTTGCTTCTTTAATCAGTGCATCGGAGGCACCGGTATCTTTAATAAGTGTCTAAGGACATCAGTTAGCATTTTCCAAGATATTTTCTAACTTTAAACAGGGATCCCGAGTTTGAACTCAATCTATGAATGCAAGTGTTGATCTTTTTAGAGAAAGTTTTGTAATCTGTTGTGTTCTTATACCGGTGTGGTGGATTAATCGTTGCACGTGGGTGACGCAAATACAAAAAATGAGCAAGCGTGGTTAAGATTGAATAATTATATTTATGGTGGCCAGTGTCATTACCGTGTTTTCCTCAAACAGTTGTTTCCAATATTGTTGTGATTTTGTTTTTGTCGTGAATGACGGTGGTGGAAACATTGGTGATGGAATATGGAAAAGAAGTGAGTTTGGTCAAAACGGTGAAAGATTCTGTTTTGTTTGTGAAAATGGAACTCACTTTTCAAAGAATCTTCTAAAACAGAGTTCCCCGACACACCGTCTCTCTCCCGCAGAACAATAAGACATGTTCCTCGTTAACTAGATTGGATTATTAATGTAGTACCTTCGTTTCATAATTGTTCGATATTTTATCATTCCATAAAATAAAGATAAATTTATTCTTTTAAAAAATAAATTACGATAAATTTATAAATGAAAAATAGGGATAATAATGTATAACGTTTTGATCATTTCACACGTGATAAAAAATGTAATTAATTTTGTATGAAAAACAAAGATATATTAAATTAGGAGTTATGCATGTAGTATCTATTAGAGAGTACAATTAAAAAGTTATAATTTATATCGCAATCAAATTTGAAGGTGATATTGCATATTATATGCATGGGTCGGAGTTCAAACTCCGAACACTACCCTTCTCCACAATTTAATTGTTTGAACTACTTGGAAAAAATAAAAAATTTAAAGGTGACCATTTAATACGGTACTATTGACGAATATGAAATTTTCTTCAGGGGAGAGAGAGAGTTGACAATGGAGTGCATGAGTTCGGTTTCTTATGACCAACCAAAAGGTAAAGGTATTAAGGATCTCATTTTAAACCCACCAACAATAAATTATTTTTTATTAAATTTTATAAACAAAAACACCGCATATATACAGACGAAAAAGACATGATATATCAACAAAAAAAAATTAGTTCTCACTTATCATTTAAAATTATTGGTTTGGCCGTGCGGCTATTGAAAAACTACCATTAGGGTGTGGCCCAAGAGGTTTTGAGTGTACATAATTTATGTATAGTCATAGTACATGTACCCTATTATGGAAATGATGTTGGGGATTGAAACCCAACAGAGGGTTGTGGTGTAAAATGTTAAAACATAAATATGCCTAAAATGATGGTTATTATGTTAAGGAAGCGTACAATGAACTGATGTGGAACATTGAAAGCAAAACTACTCCTTTTTATGAAATCGCCTAGAGTAAGTTGGTTTGTTTGAAGGCATCTCAATTCACATAGAGACTGGTGAATAGTAGGCTATTCACATATAGATATTACATTCTAAATCAAGTCTTTAGGTATGATTAGATTGTTAATTTGGGTTGGTTTAGTATTAGAAGTGCTTATGTAAATGTTGCTTCGTATCATGCCCGTCAATTTTGTGATAAATGTGACTTATACGCTGTATAACTTAAGAAAATTGTTCTTTTCCCTATCAAAACTGTTGAATCCCCTAATTCAACGTCAGCTAACTCGCGCTCAACATTTTTCAGCGTAAGTTAACTCATGCTGACACTTTTAAAATCGGTTGAACTGACTTAAAAAGTGATTGAATCGATCTTAAAAGTGTCAACGTGAGTTAACACACACTGAAAAATATCGAGCGTGAGTTAACTCACGTTGAATTAAAGAAATAAACAAAAACGAAAGGTAGAAGAGCAATTTTCATAACCTAAATAGAAATGTCGCAGCACCTACTAGAATTAAACAACGTTGAATTGAAGTTGGGATAGTAAAAGTAGAGCATGTGGAAGCATAGGTGCTGCCCATGACTTTAGAACACAGAAGCTACATTTTTTTCATAGAAAAAACTAATGTAAAAGTAAGATCGATCACATTAGCCCATGTTATAAAAAGTTTGAGATGAAGACACCTATACTTTCATCCTAACACGAATTATTGTCCTCTTGCCGGAATCGGTTACCCATTTCTTTAATCATATATTAATAGAATATTAAGCTACGTACGGTTTTTAGTTTTTACACAGTTTACATAGTAGTGGTGGTCCATATTCAATGAGAAAAAAACAGTCAAGTATGAAATAGAAGATCCAAATGTTTGATTTTTGTGATCTCAAGTCATAGCCGTTTCTTTGTTTGGTTGTTTGCTGTCCATTATTTTTGTAGTGGTTTCTACTGTGGATAACTTTGATAGGTGGTTTTAGTCCAAAAATAAACTTTGATAGGTAGTTAGAATAGATGAGTGTATATAAAATTATGACCCGTGATGAAGACATAAGTAGAAATTCGTCATCCTCTTTAATTTGATGGTTAAATAGTGATTTAATTGATGTTGGTTTGATAAAAATAAAAGTTAATATGACTTGAATTTAGATTTATACTCATTTATTTTTGTTGATCTAAGATGAATCGGTCATGAAATTTTTTAAAGATTGCCTACTTTTATGTTGATTTATATATGTTTTTAGCCTTGTAAATAATAATATACAAAATTTTATTTATTTTTAATCCTTGTAAAAGTATTTAATTTTGTTTCTAATCCCTCCAAATATCCTACTTTTTACTTTTGGTCTTTAGTGATTTGTTTTGGTCATTATAAAATTTGTTGATATTGAAATTGGTCATTGTAATAATTATTTTAGTCTTTATTTTGAAGGATTGAAATAAAATATTTTACATATATATTATTAGTACAAATTCAAATATGAATAAATTTTGGAGGATTAAAACAAAATAACAAGAGCCTCAGATGCAAATCATTGTATTTAATCTGGGCGATTGAAATGGAGAAGAGTCTCACGTGTTTGGTGTGATAAGAAAGTATCACTTAACTTGAAAGAAAAGTTTTATCGGACATTAGTCAGATCGACGATATTTGGTACAGAGTGTCAGGCGGTTAAGAACCAACACGAGAATCAAGTAGTGTAGCAGAGATGATGATGTTGTGTTGGATGAGTGGTAAGTCTAGACGGGATAGGATTATGAATGACATCATTAGAGAGGGCGGGAGTAGCATCTATAGTAGAAAAAGTTGGTAGAAAATAGGCTTAGATGGTTTGAGCATGTAAAGAGCATACTTGTGGATGCCGTTGTAAAAAGAGTAGATCAAATGTAAGAGAGTTGAGTCAAAAGATGTAGAGGAAGACCTAGAAGAAATTTGCACAATTATTTTAGAACAAATTTTAGACAACTTTTCTATTATACTTTTATTATGTTTTTACTTTCCTTTTCCATATTTCTTTCTTTATCATTTTAGTCCAATAAAAAGAATGAAAAAGAAAGTTATGAAAAAAAATAGTCGCAAAATGATTATACAAATATCATTATTCGGTATAAAAAATGTCAATAATGTTCCGTCCTTTTCTTCTAAAAAAACAACAAAATATGCATTTTTTGTCGTAAAAGTTCATCATGTTTTCACGGTAAAAATTGAGATTAAGGGGATGGTACCATAGTATATAAAGAAGGCTTAAGATTTAAGGAGAATTTACAAAATGATTTATATTTACATTCTTCTAAAGATATTAGTGAGATTTGAACTTAGAACATCCAAATTTTAGGTATGTCTTTTTACCTGTAGATTAAACTATTGGAGTTCTTAAAGATTGACCTTAATCGTCTATCGGTTTTTGCATATTCATTGGTTTATAATTGACCTCAACAAGACCAAAATAATTTTGAAACAAAATATTAGTATAATTAATTAATTATACAATTATTAAGATAATTATACATATATACATATATTCACATTTATTTATTTTTATTAAAATTATTTAAAAGTTTAGTTTCATTCTAAATTACTCATCGCATTTAATTTAATTGTAACAAAAAAATAAATTCAATAACTAAAGAAAGGTTAACAGGAAGAAGAAAGAGTGAAGTTAACAACTAGTTGAACAAACACGAGATAGTTTGAAGGGAAAAAGAAAATATACGTGTCTTTGACCAACAAAAAGAGAGACGACAGATGTAGTCATTTAATGTTTGTTTAAATATCATTACTCAAAGAGAAAATAGTCAACCCGTGTTTTACAAATTGCATGTTAGCACGTTTACGTTTTTATGGGTCAAATTAGTGTTAAATCAGATGTTAAAATGCTTTTGGTCAAATTAGAATATGGACCGAGTTTAATCGAGTTCAAACATGGTAAGCTCGATAAAATCGCATGAACTCGTTCAAATTTACATGAATACACCGAGTTTACCTTTTAAGAAGATTTTTTTTTCCATCTTTTGGCCATTTTTTTACATTTCCACTTTCCCACACATTTTCATAAACATGAGAACACATAGAGACATCTCCTCTCATTCCCAATGCTTTCATTTGAAACCCTAAACCCTAATAGACGAGCTTCGATTGTACATTTTGTTAGTCAAAACAATAATTGAAACTAAAATAACATTTCAATACTTATAATAATTCTTTTCATATAAGGACGAAAATGACAATAAATAAGTATACTGAATAATTGATATGATAATATGAATAAAACATTTAATATCAAAAACTATTTTGACTAACCAACGAAGTGCAGAAACATATATTATTTTAAAATTTCAATACATTAAAGAACTATTGTCGTTATACATTTAGGAATCAAAATGACTATTACCCCAATAGATAAATGATATTTGTAAGATTATTCTAAACAATTTTTAAAAAAAAATTCTTATATTCATGTTATGTTTTTACTATCTTTTATTTTTTTTTTCCCAAAAAAATAGATAAAAAATGTTAAAAATGTTATTTAAAAAATAGTTGTGCAACTCTCAAAATTATGTGTTTAAATAACACTGCTATAATTTAATACTCCATCTGTCCTATATTAAGTGACACAGTTGACTCTGTCACATATACCAATGCACATTTTTTATCTTTAATTCTATATTAGAAAAAATTATAAAAATTTAATATTTTAAAAGTATTCATCGAGACGAATCCAACGATATCTTATAGTATGATATTATTATCTTTATATATTAATAAAAAAGTATGGTCAAAGTATGTTAGTTCAATAGTATATATTGTCAAATGTGTCATCTATTATGGAACAGATGGGAGTAATATTTTTATTTTGATAAAATAACAGAAACAGAAAATGGAGGATATCAGATATGGTTTGGTTTGTCCTGTCTCATCATCTGTGTTTGTAAACTTTAAGCTTAAGATATTATTATGACAATATGAACATAGCAGATAATTCGATGTGAAGTGATGGCTCATACGTCACTGACCACTCTCTCTTCTTTTTAGGCGCCAAACTTAAACCATCTTTGGCGGCAATTTCTCTACTTTACTTTTCTCTTTTTCCTTTTACGATCTATGTTAAAAACCAATGCATTTTTTAATCAAAAAGAAAACAAAAGATATGTCCGAATATAAACAAGAAAGTGGACGGAAATGTGTGTAAACTAATGTGCATGAGCAAGCAAATTCTTTATATTGCAAAGAAAAACAAATAAATACTTACGTCAAAAAAAAAAACAAATAAATACTTATAAATTTCATAAAATATATATCTACACAACACAATATAAATCAATTTTCCAAAAGTTGGATAAAAAATACAATATATATGAGATAGTACTTAAAATTATGAAATATATATAAATCTAACAACACTTACAAAAATATTTAAATTGATCTTCCTCCACAGACATTAACGACACTTGAATTCAAGACATCTTGAATTAAAAACCTGTCTTTTACCCTTAATTAAATTAAAAAATCATTTTAATCTTACAAACTTAAATAAACCAAAGTTGAAATCTACCTAAACTGGTTTAAATACTAATGAAGTGATAGAAGAAGGAACCCAAAGAAAGTGGATAGATAGATAAATGGCTACCACTAAGAAGTAAGAACAAAATTAAAGTGGTAGTATTAGTTTTTTTTTCCCGCCACAAGACAAGAGAGACAACCTTAGCGCGCGACTTTTGACAAACGGTGTTGTCCTTTTGTTCAGCTCATTTATTACACTTCCCGCCATTTCATGCCTTCCTTGAATATGATGTCTCAGCCTCTCGTTTTTTCCTTTTCTCAAAACTTAAATTCTACGAGAAACTACACCTTATGGATTCTTGTGCACACTATTTTCTTATGTTTTCGAAGTAAATTACCAAATTGTCCTTTATTTGTATGTGTATTAAATTTGACTTTTCATATTTCAAGGTAGCTTAGTAGTATTAATTAGGGGTATCTTTAGGAAAAAAATAATAGATGTATCTAGTAATTTGAAAAAGAGATTTATATTTAAGGACAAAAATAAAGTCAAATGATGCTTAGATATAGAAACGGATGGAATATTTATGTACATGAGACAAAGACCAAGAGCACGAGTTATCCATAGTTTATCTTCTTTATTGACACTTTAGATTAATTTTTTTTATGGAAAAAATTAATCTAATTTTTATTAGTGGTAGTATTAATGCCCCTAGTAGTTGCTCCCACACCATCTCTATCTACCTACTCCTCCACACATTGTTTGCACGGTTGATCCACTCCATGGTGCAACAACGTATGTGGTTGAGTTGAGGGGGTGAAGTAGGGGTGGGTAGTGAATGGAGTGGAGAGAGAGAGAGGAGGAAAACGGAATTTATAGGAAAGAAAAATTTATGTGTTAGATTGATAAATTGATAAACTATTTTTATGTAATGAAAATGAGGTCGATTATGAACTATGTACACGCGAGTGTTTCATATTAGCAAAATCTCTTGATATACCATTTAATTCTTTTTCTAATAAGTAAATACTAGTAATAGATCAATAAGATGAATAGAAAAAATTAAATATTGATATTATCATAAATTTTAATTTTATTTTAAAAAATAAATACAGTACGACATTTAATTATTAGTCATATCACTGTCATTTTATTTTCCATCACATTCTCTACCCTAAAAAGAAAAATATTTTTCTACTAAAAAAAATTGTTTGGTAAAAAAAATAGAGAAAAATCATATTCCCGTGCTCGCAATAATGACATGTACTTCCTATCCTATTATTTACTCCTATTATACTCACGAGAATTTTGTGTATATTGGGACATATGGAATTTGTTGCAATAAATGCAACTTCACTTTCTTTAGTTTTGTCCTTTCATATCTATCTTTTTTCATCTTCATATACTAATCTTCTATACAATTTGGTTGGCTTTGTATTTCATTTTTTCCCAATCAAATCACCACTGAATTGAATGTTTTTTTAATAGTGTTTGCACAGGGCTTAAATATTTTACGTCTAAATATCACTGTTGGCTGTTGCAATTTGCATGGATGTAAAAAATGTCATATGGGACATGGCAAATACGGAAGACCGTAGAAACGGTGAAATTTTTTCTTTTTTTTACATTTCTTATAAAAAATATGAATTATTTTTGTAACGCAAAATTGTAACATTAAGCAATTTCAATAATTAATTAATCACAAATATGTATGATATTAACAACATTTTCAATATATATTTCATTAGACGTTGTGTTCCAATTTGTAATGATTCAACTAATGTCTCACAAGTATTCAAGTTCAAATTAGATAGTCGATGTTAGGATCTCGTTGGTGGGTATTAGTTAAGTACATTTTTCAACCTTCTCTAAGTCTCGAAGCTTTCCTTGACAACTACCGAGCATCCGACGCTAAAGTATTTTTCTTTTATATAAAAAAACACTTGTTTATTAGAGGAGTGTTAAAGAAACGTCATCTTTTTAACATTTTATATAACACCCATTATTTTATTGAATGAATGGGTCGTACACAAAATGGCGGTACATGCAAAGATTTCACTCTATAATAAAGTGAGTGTTAGAAAGAGTCTTGAAGTATTCCTCACATTCATCATATTGTTAATGCATAATAAGCAAGCTAGCCTTCAACGTCGAGCATGTGAGGTTTTAGCTTTGGTCATTTAATTAATCAAATCTAATATTGAATTTACGTTTGAACTACTCATGCTCCCCCTTCTTCATTTTGGTTTTCGTAAATTTACATGTATTTCAAAATTTCTCTCGATTACATTAAACTGATGTTGTATTAACTAAACCAGGTTGATTGGTTCAGTTGGTTGAATTAAAAATATATCAATTTATCGGTCGCGTTTTTTTTCCGGTCTACTTGAATCATATTGAACTGGATTGAACCTAGTTCAATGGAGTAGATTTTTTCATTTTTTTCACAAAAATATATATAATAGTTGGTACTTTGTTATTATTCCATTAGTCATCCAGTTTAAGGTTCAACTATGATTCAACCGATTAAACCATTGTATCCAATTTATAGGTTTTTATAATATTGCTTTCAACAACTCAAGATAAAGAGGATATACCCGTGATCATAAACTTCTGTTGACTTTTTGTTTAGTTCTGCAATCATGACTAAATTATCAAGGGAACCAAGCATGCTTTAAGCCCTTGATCAATGTACAAGTGTGGGCCTCAAAGAAATGTGCAACTAATTATTCCATTTCCACATCTTTGCTGCTTGATCGTGAATTGGCATGCTCATTAGCAAGCGCTTGGTGAAAAAAGTCAACACACATTATGAAAACTTAGGAAACCTTTGTCACTAACTTCTACTTACTCCATCAGCAAGCAAGTGAAGATCAACTTATGAAGCTTTAAGATTTCGATTAGGTCATTAGGATATCTTAATTTTGACCACTAATTTATAAAAGAAAAAGCCGTGAGGACCACTCAAGACTTAAAATAGATAATACCTTGTAAACGTATTGATGTAGCCTTGAAATCGGAACATTGACACACCCGGTAGAGGTCAAACCTATGTCGCATTTGAGATACAAAATTTTTGTTATAAATCAAAATAAGAATATTTAATCTACCTTGTGAAATAGTAGATTGTAATTAAGGAAGATTTAAAATAAAAATAAAAATTACACTCTTGAAAACGTAGAAATTTGTCTACGGTGGGTCACCTTATTCTCATTTAAGTTGCCTTGTCTGCATTATCAGTCAACTTTCTTTGTTTTTTCGAAGCTCCATATAATATCATTTCTCAAATCGAATCCATTTTTAACTTATTCTTGTGGGAGGGAGGTGGGATAGTGACGAGGCAAGAAAAAATCATTGGGTTAAGTGGAACAAAGTTGGTCTTAACCGCGAAAGGGGCAGGTTAGGTGTTCACAAGTTACATAAACTTAATATTGTCTTGTAGGTAAGTGGTGTTGGAGGTTAAGGGCATAAGAGAGTGGTCTTTGGTTTAAGGTTTTATCTTATAAACATGGGTTGAAGGGGATGGGTAGGAGGGTTGTAAAGAATCACTATGGTGGCAAGATATTAAACCTATTAGAAATGGTGTGGATGATGGTAATGTGGACTGTTTTTGTAGAAGGAAAAAAATAACAATCTTGGAAAATTTACACACATAAGTAGAGGAGTCGAAGTTTGAACCCTGATCTAAGCACCCAAATTAATAATTTTGACATTTTTGTCAATTGAAATTAGACTCGTAGTCTCATAATTTTTTTCCCCTCATTAGTGACTAAAATTTCACTCTAAGACGAATAAGTGAAAAATTCAGGATTTGAACCTTAATCCCTACATATATATTGTAAACCCCTGTCAACTTAGCTATATTCACATGGACTACTCATAAACTTTTCTACAAAAACAAAACAACAAATATGTATACTACATAATTGTTTTAGTGCTCAAAATTTAGCTGTGGGAATTTAACAACAGTGTTTTTTTTATAAAAAATAATTGGAGTGAGTTGTGTTCACGATTCACCATCCCATAAGTAGTTTGGTTACATTTTCATAATAATACATATAATTGAAATGGACAGCAACATATCAGCTTACTATGTTTAGGGGTTCATTTTTAATGCATTAAAGCTCAAGTGGACTGGACTCTTTTTTTTTCTTCAATTAACTTTTCGGTTTTCCAGAGAAATGAGACTCCAATAATTTAAAGTTTGACTTGATATATGTATAGTGTAACTAAAAATTATTTCACTTACGAATCAAATTCAGGTTATCCAAACAATTCTTTCTTTGGTAAAATATATTAACCATTTGTACTCAATCACTTGATTAAGAGAACTAGACTTCGTAAACTTTAAAAATTAGTTTTCAAATTTTCAAAAAATTGAAACCCTCAAAATTTAATCTATTCAGTTTTTATTATATAAATGATGTGACTAAATAACTTCTCTTTTAATTTTTTACATTTATGTGTATGTGTCCAAATCAATTTTATTTGGGTTTGTGTCCAAGCAAGAATTGCTCCCAAACTAATTCAGTCTTTACATAACTATTGTCGTCTTATTAACTATTGGTGTGTTATAACGTGGTACTCTTATTAAATTAGTCTTATTAACTATCGGTGGTTTACTCTAATATTAATCTAAGAAAAATTTTAAAATTAATTGATTTTACATAAAAATATGAAATCAATATTCATTTTAAAACAAAATTTCTTAAGTGATATTCAGTTTAATAGAGCCAGGTACCCTACACAATTAATTATAATAAATAACTAAATTAGTCTTTGACTTTGTAAGGCGCTCTTAAACTAATCTCTAAGATTATAAATATTTCAAAAAGGTACCTAACTCTACTAAATTGTCAAGTTTATCCCTATATTTAACCACTTATCATCAATAATTAGATCACTCTATTTTCATAACTTACTATCCATTTGGTTCATGTCTTTAATCATTTGGTATCAGTTTAGTGGATACCATACTCTCAAACAAACGAACATTAGTAAAATTTGATAGTATCAACGATCTTTTGAAATATTTATAATCTCATAGATCTATTTAAAAGTCGTGCAAAGTTTTATACCAATTTGGTGGTTAAGTCCATCTAATTACCATATGAAATCCTCATACCAATAAGTTTAAATTATGTTAAAAGACAAGTTTGAAAATAGATGAGAAATACAACGAAAAACAATAGAGTAAACAACCAAACTAATTCAGTCTTTGTGTAACTATGTTAAATTGTCAAGTTACTCACCATATTTAACTACTTTTTATCAACTAGGTCCTTATATTGCATTCGTGTACTATCAATTTTGTCTTTATATTTAATCAATTTAGTCTTTACGACACTCAAAAGATTAAAATGAGGAAAATTTGACGGTTTCAAGAAACTTTTTAAAATATTCATAATTTAAAAGATTTATTTGAAAATACTGTACAAACTCGAGAAAGAGTAACTATTGTGAAAATATAAATGATATCTATACGATTATTTTGCGACAAACGTTAAAACAAATTTCTCTTTTATACTTATATCGTATTTTTACTCTCTTTATGCTTTAATTTTTGTGACAATATCCGTATTTTTTAGTATATTTGGTTGTCCTGTAAATTCTTTTAAAAAACAATTATTCAAATAACATGTCTACCGTGCAAATAAAAATGAGAGGCAGTACACCCTAACTGGACAAATATCCACACTCCACAATGATATGTCGGTGTGCAAGTCAATAGATCTAATCAGCAACTGCAAAATATCATGGAGCCATCCTCCACAGTCCACATGAAAGCTCGTAGCTTACTTGGCCTCATCAAAGGTATAGTACCGATTATACTTCATGATCATAAACTAGAATTTGTCATAAATAGGATAGGATTCTCTTGGTCAATTGTCATAGTTTATAAGTCACTTTACGATACAAATTAAAAATCAATGTTTTTCTCTCTCTCTCTCTTATATTATTTAGTATTACTATTGTCTGATTCACTAATTCTTTTAATCTATTTTTCACATAAGATTTAATTAGAAAAGGATAATTTTATAATTTAACTCTTAAATTCTTTCTCATACAAAATTTATTATATCTTTTAACTTGTGTGAAATTGTAAAGTGATTTATGATTTGGGACAAAGAAATAGTATAATTCAACAATACATTTAGAATAATGTAGGATAGTTTAGATGTGTTTGATTTACTAAATAACACAGTACCCGACAACTTTTTTTTGTATTCTATTTGATTTAAGAACTTGTCATGGACCATATAGAACATGTAGCAAGAGATTCGACAAGAACTAAAAATTTTGTCCCTCGTTGAAACATAAACTTGTTTGGTCTATGTTAGTCTGACCTTATAATTGCTAATAATGACAGTTGATCTATATTGCTAAGACTTTTTCCTAACCTAGAGGGAATACGCCAAACATAGTCTTGATCTCGAGAACTAAAATTTTTAGTGGTAAGTGTCATTCTGTCCCATTGGACATGTCAAATTTGTTGATGAAACAAGAATTTAATTGAGTTGTCGGTTTATGTTCTCTACTATGATTCCCCTTTCTTTAAATGATTAACATCGAGGGAGAAACTTTGTCCTTTAATTGTGGATTACTTTACTCCTCTAGTAGAATGTTAAGTAGATTTGCTTTGGTTTTTTTACTACTAAACTATGAAATACATAAAAAATTAAGATAAAGGCATAGTGATAAAAATAGTGAAAATAACATTGTATTTGATTGGATGTATTTCTTACGATGTACAAAATGAGTATTTATAGAAAATAATAATTTCTATTAGTAAAACCACATGCTATATATTGCTTACCACTCTTTGTGGTTAGTGATGCTATAAACATGAATTGTGGGTTTTGAGCTTCATTGTCCAATCCTATCAAACTTTGACTTAGTAAACTAAATCATCAACAAAGAAATCAACATCTGCTAGTCTATCACCATAAACATTTCCCACCCTATAAATACGTGAAACTCTAAATCTAAAGTTTCTTTCTAATAATGTGAAGATAGTTTTCCACTTGGTTTGAAGCTTTCAAAGAACACGATGACTATTAGAAAAGGCTTGAACCGTTAGAGTATTAGCATATGAGCAAGTTTAATTGAAAATATTGCAACACAAATCTCAGCACGCAAAGAAGCAACAATGCCATTATTTGCAGAAAAAGCACCTAGAAAATATGCATAGCTACAACAAGAACAAGATCACGTACCTGTGAAGTCTAACTTCGATCACAAATAGATATTCCAAGAATGGACAATGAAGGAAAAAAAAAGAGATGCAGTTTCATAACTTCTTCCACATAAACTTCAGCAAGATACAATATGTTGAATCCTCTTTTGATAAGATTATCATCAATAGCAATTCCATTATGCATCAATCTCCAAAATACTAAAGACTTGGCAGGAGGAATACAAGTAAATCGATTGGTTTTGGCCCAGCGTCTATCAAGAGGAATTTGAATATCACGCTGATATGCATCATGGAAATATTACACTCTAGAGTTGGCATCATAGCAGGGCCGTCTCAGCGGTAAAGCAAGGACTTTAGACCTTTGAATGTTGTAGACTTTAAATTAGACCTTCAAATCTTTTTTGTTTTAAATATATTTTTGTAAGTCAAATTTTTTAAATATTTTTTGTCATCTTGCAAGTTGAGGTATCTATTATATTGGTTATAGGTATCCTAAATTTTTTTCTCTTCATATTTCTATATATTGGTTATAGGTATCCTAAATTTTTCTCTCTTCATATTTCTATTAGTATTAATATGATGCAGTAGTTGGAAATATATCAAGAAATGTTGTGTGCAACCATAATATGCAAAAGTAAAAAAGTAATTTATCTTTGTGTTAGAATTTAATATTACTTTGCTACTTTAAAGTTTAACAATTGAGTAAACAATTAAATTGGTCATTGTCTTTGTATGTCACTTTTAAATTAATTCCTGGCTTTATTGATATTTTAAACTAATCCTCGTATTTGACAAAATTTTCTCGATTAGGTCATTCGTCATGTGACAAAAACATAAAGATAAGGACCCAATTGAAAAACTTTCAACAAATACATGGACTAGTTTGAAATATTAATAGAGTCAAATACTAGTTTAAAAATAACTTACAAAAACAGAGACCAATTCAATGGTTTACTTAATAATGTCTATATTAAATATTATTTTCAACATGTATTATTAATTAAACTAAATTTCTGTTTAAGAAAGTTCATGCACTAGTTATGTTAAGTCTAACAGAAGAAGTGAGACTTTTACAACCTGACGAATGTTCAAACTCTAACTGAGAGCGATACCCATATTTAGATTATAACATGCCCTTCAATAAATTCAAACATTTAGTTTTTTAAATTTAATGTATCTATGTCAACATACTTAAAATGCCTCAATTTAAAACCTACTTTAAATCTACAATCCCTCAAAAAAAAAAAAAATCTACAAATGCATTAGATCGACTCTGAATCACACCACATCGAAGTATCTACTTCATAGTTTTATTAGATCTTGTTTATTATTTTAACATTACCTCTTTTCGAACTCTTTATTTTTTAGTACAAAAGTTAATCAGAGTAATGCTTTAAAAATTAAATTGAACATTGAACTAAAGATATCTTTAGGTTATAGTTCAACTATTTATTTATTTTGGTCAAGAGTTCAACTATTTTAAATCGCTCAAATTAGAAGAATACTTTTTAGTACAAAAGTTAATTAACCGAACCGTAGTTAGTATGTAGTTCAAATGATTAAGTCATCCGGATAGATTCTATTTTTTAACCCTTAGATATTGACTACACACTCAATTTTAATCTAATCACATGCATGTTCCAATATATGGTGATAGATATTGTTTGTGACATGTAATTATGCAAACAGTGAATTGTCCAATCCTAGAAATCTATATCAATTGAGTTCTCTATAAATGAAAAATAATAATAACATCAAATTTTTGGAGTATGCAAACGGGAATGGTTGCTTGGAACCTTGCTGTGTGGAAAAAGCAAAACATAGTTGTGGTAACACTACGAATGGGATAGCATATAGATATGATTCTTTCTAATGATGTAAAATGCTCATTCTTATCCCTTGTGCTTCAAATCAAATAATAAGTAATTTGCCAATTTCTCAAGCAAACTAAATAATACATAAGGTCAAAGGATATACTACTATGTCACAACTCATAAGCCAATAAATATCATTATATTTGAGATCATATTATCGGGGAGAATTACTTGTTTAAATAGGTAAATTATACAACACGCTGAGAAGTGCATAATCACTAATCATTATAACAATATTTTAATATTATCAATAACGGTGCAAATGGAATCATCCTCATATGCAGGCACAGTGACGGTATCACCAGTGCAAATAATCTTAATTAATTTTCCTAGCAAATAAAAAGTCAATCTTGGTTTAATTCGAATATTGTCCAAATCAAATCACTGCATATATATATCGACCCCACTCCACCCATATTTTGAATTTTTTTGCATAAATAAAACTTGAAATTAAAGCCAGCATTATCGGCGGCAGAAACATCGATATTCAGAAAATACAACCCTACCTCTCAAGAAAAAGAAAATATAACCATAATTGAAAAATTTAAAATTAAAATATTCTATGGTGAATTTGGCCAAATGCCAAAACTCAAATCAATTCATACTTAAAAAAACAAGTAGAGAAAGAACATAAGACTAGAGAGTGGGACCAGTCCTCCTCCAGGTACTAAAATGGAACCTAGATCCCTTATTAATACACAAATCCAAAATTTTGATTTCAAACAATAAATACCTAGACTAGATACGTCAAAAAAATAAAATAAATACGACCTAGTTGAGTAGAGGCAACAGTAGCCGTAAAAAATAAAAGTTCATCGATGAGTAAGTCTAATTCTTTGAAGAGTTTTGTTAATGAGTGTCTTCGAGTGTTCCGGTGGCACTTGTTAATATTTTCCTTCTTTAAGTCATTGGGAAAACAGTGTTTGGATTATAATGCAATTTTACTTAAAAAGACTAAAAAATTACTCTAAATATAATTCCCTAAAAAAAGTACTCTAAATATAATACTCTCTCCGTCTCATAATACTTGACATATTGACCTCATTACGTATGATAATGCATAACTTTAGGCTTAAATATCTTGAATAATATATTAGAAAAAATTATGAAAATTTGATATTTTGAAAATACTCATTGAGACGAATCTAACGACATCTTATATGATATTATTTATCTTTGTATATTAGTAGGAAAAAACAGTCAAAGTAAGTTAGATCAAAATTGCACATTTTCAAATAGGTCATCTATTGCGGAACGGGGGAGTATCAGATAAGACAACAAAAGAATACCAGTGACATTCGTAAATATAAAAACTTACATATACATTATTTTTAACATTATTATTATTTATTTTTTTCTCAAAATAAACATCATTTTTTTATCAAATAGTTTAATAATTAAAATTTTAATTTTAATTTTAAATTGAATAAATAAAAAAAATTGGGGACCGAAGCTCAAACTCAACACACATATAATGCAACATTCATAATATTAACTATTTCTATATACCTTTGTAAAATAAAACTATTTATTTATACCATTTTTTTTTATAATTGTTCAAAATAGTGTAATCACATAATCCATTTACAACAATATTTTTTTTATTGACCAATAGAACTAATTTAATTTTAAATACAATTTTTTTGAGAGGTTAATTTTTGAATACATGTTAGAGTATTAAGCTGAAAATTAAAAGTTACTAGTAGCATAATTAAAGTGGATGAGGGTGTGGAGGGGACAAATGGCAGGTGGGTTATGCATGCAATAATAGGGACAAATGTCTCCAACCACTGGGCCATTCTTCCAGTTGTTCTCATAAACTCTTCACCCCTTCTATTTTAATTCAATTTATTTTCACCTTCCACAACCCCATTTTCCATTTTCTCATACCCCAACATTATTATATTATAAAATTAAAATAAAAAAAAAATATCACTGTCTTAAACTACTAGCTTCAAACCTTAATAAAAGCAGATTGTGTTCAACATTCTTCTTCCAACTCCCCTCTTCACATCCACTACCTTATTTTCCTCTCTCTTCTATTCTCTTTTTTCTTTGTCAACTTATAACCTTAACCTTATAAAATCTGTCTCAAACATCCTTACTCTCTCCGAACATGTCAATGGCAACGAAACAACCACTCTGGTCTCCACCTGAGTTCGACGCCGCCGCGTTCGGTTTCCCCACTGAGTTCCCCTACGAGTTTGAATCGTTAACCGAGTTAACAGATTCAACAGAAAACAGCAGCGACGAAGAAGAAAGTTTCTTTGCTGGGTTAACTCAAAGACTGAGTCAAACCACTCTCCGTGAAACTCAGAAGCAAGGGTTCATCACAGCACCTACCATGAAAACTCGTGACGTGGCAGGGTCGCCTCAGTCGACGCTGAGTGGAATCGGTAGCTGGTCTGGTCGAAGCAACGGTTCTGGTTCCGGTTCAGGTGACGGAAGTCCTAACGGAAACTCTCGTGTTCCGTCGCCGGTAACGGCGCCGTTTGTTGACCCTTGGGAAGCTATTTATGCTGCTGCAGGTCAAGTTGCTAGGTTCAAAATGAACAACTCAGTGGGTCCCACCCATGTCAACATGGTAAACTTGTTCAAAAATCAAATCAAATCAAATCTATCTTCTTATTTACTTTAGTAACAGTTTCTCTAACGTTGTAGTTATGTTGTTTTTGTTTTTGTATAGGTTAATGGAGAAATGAAACAGAAACAAAAACAAGAGCTATTAGATTGTTGTTCCGTGTGGGAAAGGGAACAGAATCCTAATTGGTTGGTTCAGCAACAGTTACTGTTGATTCAGAATAGAAGGCGTGAACTTGGTTATGAGAGTAGTAATGGAAGATGTAACGTTCCTTTGTCTTTTCAACAAACTCAGCAAAACCAAAGGGTACCACAATATGGACTTGGTGGATCCGGGTTTAGGGTTCCGGTTCAAGGTGGATCTTCTGTGAAAAAGGTTTCTGGTGGAACTGGTGTATTTTTACCTCGTCATTATGATACTACACCTACTCCTACACCTTCAGATTCACGCAAGAGAACTGGTAAATTCATTATTTCCATTTTTACCCCTTTCTCAAAATCCTTTTTTGGTGTTTAATTGTGTCTTATGTGCTTTGTATTGTTTTTTGATTAGGTTGTGTACCTGTTATGTTACCGGCTAAGGCAGTAAATTCTTTTAACATGAACATTGATGACCGAAATGTTACTACTCAACCACGCTTGACTAATGTTTTTGCTAATGATTATGGTAAGATAGATTGGATTTTTTGTTAATATCTACCATGCTACAAACATATGCTTAGTAAAACTTTTTCGTTTTTTGTTTTTAACTTATTATGTTGGATTTTGTTTTTGTAGATTTGTTGTTGGCAAGGAGAAACGCGCTTTTGAAGCAACAGCTATTAATGTCACGGCGGGAAGAAGCAGCCAGCTGTGAAATTCGTCTACCTCAAGAGTGGACTTACTGACTCATGTAACTAAAGAAGGAACAAATATTCTACATGATGAACTTTTTGAAGAAGAAATTAATTAGTGGAATAGTTTGTTGTCATATTTAAAAATGGTATTTTGGTTTTTTAGCGAAAGATGAAAATCAATAGTGTGTTTGTTTGGTAGTATAGTTGCAAAATCCAGTTCTTGTGGAAAAAAAGATTGTACTAGCTTTTGGGATCTGGTTAGTAACAGTGAAAGAATAGTAGTTTAGGGAAGGTTTTTTTCTCTCTTAATTATATTTATTAATAATATTATTATTTTAAGCTGTACTGATAATAAGATTAGCACAGTGTGTTCTTTCATGTTACGGTGATGGGACTGATGGGTCAAGTTATGATGGTGTAACAATGATCGGGTTTCAAGGCAACCTAGCAAAAACTGCTTTGGCAGATTGGGTGGATTTTCCCATATCTTTGTAAAATACCTAGCTCATTTTTACTATACTATGCAATAAAGATTTTGCTCATTTTCTGTACTTTACAGACAGACACCTTTACTTTTATCGTTGGTTTGGTTTGATTGTCATTCTGAATCTAACTGCTTTTTGGTTTAATTTGTCATGATAAAATTTGGGTTGATCCATAAGGCAAGGGATATCTCATTCTTAATTGAAGTCATATCACGGTAAAAGTGAGAGCTCCATTCAATTGATTGAACTACTCTCTAAAACCAGATAATTACTAATCTTCCATCTTTCATAATAAAAATCTTAATAATAAAAGTTATATTTAAATATTTAACCGGGACATAGACACTTCCAAAAGTGTCCCGGAGACACTAGTGTTTATGGGACACTAGTGTCTATTAGAAACTAGTTAACAAAAGTTAAAAGTAAAAAAATTATTATCACATATTTTTCAAAATTGATTAACAAAATGGAACCCATTAAATTCTACCTATAACCATATTTTGAGGTAATTGCATTTATATTTAGATATTTAGGACTTGTTGATTCAATCTAGATCCTCAACTGTTATGGTAAGTGGTTTGTGCATATGGTTACAAGGACAACTTTGCAAGTGGATAACATTTACAAGGGTGGAACAATTATCCCTCCAAATTCAATTTCAAACAATTCAAAATAATAATAGGAAGGAACAAAAGGAGGGAGGGTTTAGGGGCATTAGGAGAGAGATTGATAGATGTTGATTGGTTGCAGTTAGGCTTTGAATTTTGATTGAAAAGCATAGGAGTGATGTTGATAAGCATAGAGTAATGGGATATGTATTGAGGGGATGAAATAATAAGTAATTTTCTGATTGGATTTTGATGGGTACCCTTTGGGCCCCCAATTCTCTAGGTACCCTAGTTGGTGGAGCCCTTATTCTATTTCTACCCTCTTCCATCTGAACTCCCACTTTAATTTTTTCCTTAAAGAAGCAACTAACCAAGATACTTTGAAATTTGGGATTTGATTTTGTTTCTGATTTTGACTTGGTCAAACTTATGCATTGTTCCCCACCTCACTTTTATCTATGTTACTTCGTTTTCTTTTTCTTTTTGTTTTTGGGGTACATTCATCGAGTAATTTATAATATCCTAGTACCCTTGTTGTATTTATTCACTTTATTTTATGTTTGTATTGATTTTGGTTTTAATAAAATTATAATTGCAATGTGGTTTTGTTAAATAATTAAGGTGTAGTTTTTGTTAAAATATAATTTTGTTAAATCTTTTAAGATTTAATTTTTGTAAAACTATATCCTGGTTACTATGGTTTTAACTATCTCACTCAAAGATAGATTTACGTGGATTAGATTCCCACTTAAATTTGTACTTTTTTTATAAGTACTTGAGTGAATTATATTTTTCTTATTCAAAATTAAGCGTGAATGACCAATTATTAAATAATTGTGTGATCACATGCATAAGAAAACAATTTTGATAGTGTTAATAATAAAAATATACTAATAGATAATTTTAAAATTTGAAGACACCATAACAATAATTTTTAGTTGTTGAAGTATCATAGATTTTTTTGAGAATATAATGATATAGTTTTGCAATCTCCAATATTTTACCAATGTCATCATAGCTTATCGTTTTTAAGTGTGTTTGGTTTCAGTTTAGGTGTTTGGAAATACTTTTTAGGGTTTTGCTAAAAGCCATCCATGAAGGTATCTTTTACAACTCACATCTCAATGTGTGATTTTCACTTTTTAGTTATAATTTTGCTATAAGACACCTTCATAAAATTAGTTGGTGTCTTTTAGCAAATGCTCATAGAATAACTTGCTAAAAGATACCTTCATAAAATGTGTCTTCTAGTAAAACCCTACTTTTTTAAGTGGCATAATCAATTCTAATTATATAAAATTATGTTTTATAATTTTTTAGAAATCAATTTTAGAGACCGAAAACAATTTTACTTGAAGTCGCCGATTGTAGTTTTTAATATTATAATTGATTATAACACACAAATTTATAATAATTCAACTTTTTTTTTTTGAAGAGATAATAATTCAACTTATTGTTATATGAATGTAGTATTTAAATATAAAATCTTTTACCAACAACTTATTTTAATCAGAATCAATTTACTCTAAATTATTTTCTGTCAAAGAACCAAACAAACACTCTGCTCCCACTAATTAAAATATTTGGTTCCATCACGTATATTTTGATTAAGGGAGGCAAAGGTCACCGAGAATATCTTGCAAAATCAATGAAAATTAAAGAAACCTTAATTATATTGGCTTCAAAATAGGGCCAAAAGAAATGAGCACCGAAATAGAACCAAAGAGATAAGAAAAATAAATGAGCAACTAAAAAAGTGATATTTACTTTGTCTGCCTCGTACTATTTTGGAAAATAAACTGCAAAGTCTTTATTTACTGCTTCTTCAACCAGAATTTGTTTCACTTTCACCTAAATACTAAAAAAGTGATGAAATCTGGAAATAAAACTGGATGATGAATGATGTTCACCTAAAATAGAATACGATAAATAAGTACTAATACTTTTTTTTGTACGCAAAGAAAGTACTACTTGTTTTGGTTTCACTTTTAAAAAAAAAATATTTATATTTAGTTTTATGGCTTAGTAAAAATACTACTACCATATGATACTTAGTTTTATGGCCTAAAAAATACCATAAAATGATTTTATATTTACTAAAAGACTTTTATAAAATGTACCCCAAAAAAAGACTTTAATAAAAAGTAGTTATTATAAATGTATATTATAGTAGGATAATTGATATAAATGTATATTATTAGAGAAAAACAATTGATGCTTCGTAGATATTATAAAATTTGTTAATATAATATTATATAAATGTCTAATATTTTTGCTATACTCCCATGGGTAGAGGGGTAGTGGACTACAGCTAGAGAAGACTAATTGGGCTAATGGTACTCGAACAGTGATCATGTGATTGAACTACACCCAGCTAGCTTCATTCTTTTGGTTTATAATGTAAACATCAAAGTACTTACCAAACAACAGATCACATAAGCTCTACACTTTAGTCACATGTAACTATAAAGACAAACAATAATGTTCAATTAGGAGTAAAATCGTAGTCCAAATTATCAAAGTCAAACAATTATTTTGAGAGGCAAAGTCAAACAATGTAGTGCTTATTCGAAATTGAGTTTAAGAACTTAAGTGGTGTAAGATATTTTGGGAACATATCTTTAACAAAATTTAGTGTCTTGGCTTTTTTAGGAAATATGTCCCTGGTCTGGCTTAATTTGCGGTCTTAATTTTTGTTTTAGATGGAAAAATCAAATTCAACACCATTCACTCATGAGTCTCACCTACCATGTTAAGGATTGGGAGAAGGTCAACATGATATGAAACAGCAAATAGGGATCGTGGATTCTTGAAGGAATGTGAGTGCCATATATTCGTTGATTTGGACTGATTTTTGTATTTTACTCCATTAATTAAAAAGCGATTAAATGGGGTGTCCTAAATATTTCTGTTTAAGCCAATTACTACTATAGTATAATATAATGATCAAATAAATATGTATATTTTGCCAAAACATGTACCACACTCATAATTTGTTAGAGCTATGGTTTTCAACTAAATTATTAAGACTGTTTTTTTTTTTTACTCTAAGTTTCTCATGCGTCTTTTTTTAAACAAAAGTTTCTCACGCGTCTTATACTATTTAGATTATAGAATTCAAACAACATAAAAACCTAAAAACACATTGCAATATTTCGAATTCTAAAATTTAAATAAGGCGCGCAAAAAACTCATAAAGTGTGAAAGGTAATGGTCAATTATTAATTCCCCCTTGGTTGTGTGTTGGCCCAAACAAATGGGGTTGATGAAACTCTCTATTGTTGTATGACTTTCACTCTCAATAGGAAAATACTAAGCTATGCCTGCAGAATACTTTAAAGTAACATGTTACAAGAGATGGGTTGTCAACACGTGGAGGGTCACAATGTTGTTATTATGAGTAGTTGCGGTGTCATCATGGTCAAGAGTTACTTATTTTTAAGTTTCTCTCTTTGATTATGCATGTATAAATTTGTTGGTTGGATTAGATGGGATATGGCTAAGACTTGTTTATTTTGTGGCCATGTCTAGCCGTCAATCACGTTTCTTATAGGTCCATTTCCGGATTGAGATTCTGATACTTGGTCCATTGTATTTTTATAACCCATTCTTTTGCCTATATTAAAAGGTAAATGAACCCCTACAATAAGAAAAAGATGAAACAATAACCAAAAGAGAGAAAAATGAAGGGAAATAACTATTTTGGTCTATATAAGTGTAAAACATTGTCACATTGGTCTATCCTATAATAAAAACAACAATTGGGTTCTCCATTCTTTAAAGCGTTAGTTATTTTAGTCTCGATTGTTGATGTGTTGAGAATTAAGAGTGTATTTGAATGAAGGGATTGAGAAATTTTGAAGAATTTAGAATTATAGACAATTCAATTAAATTGCCACAATTTCTAAATATTTTTGTTTGGATGGAAAAATAAAAAATTTCATTGCCAACATTTTTGGGTCAAATTTGGAAATTGAAAACAGGGGTCAATTTACAAATTTTAAAAAATTTGAGGGGGTCAATTGATATTTTTTGAAAAAATAGGGTCAATTTGCAATTTTTGTACTTTTATTGAGGTCAATTTGAAAATTTTGAAAAATGCAAGGATCAAAATGCAAATTTTGAAAAAATTATAAGAATGAAGAAAGTTGAATTTCTTAGCTTTTAGGTGTCATTTGAAATTCTCTAAATTTAACTTAAACAAAATACTTCATAAGATTCCATCATTTTGATCCAAATTATCACTCAAACAATGAAATTCACCTAAAAGTATTTGAATTTCCTCAAAATATTACATTACCTCAACACTCTAATAGACTAAATTGAGAGAGAAGACATAATATTTTCCATCAGACCTCCGATACGAAAAAACATCTTTAACCTTAGTTTCTTCCATTCCCATATTCCAATATTTGTTCACGAACTAAATATTGTTAAAACAAAGAGTGAAGAAGAAGATTAAAGACATGTTGATGTTTTATTATGATTCATAGTTTAAAATTTAAAATGAGTGGGGATAATGGTCTGACAAAATTGGTAGTGGTCCTTAATGAAATATGTTAAAGAAATCTGGGAATCATTATATTTGAGAGAACCATATTCCCTTCTCCTTCTAGAGGTAGCAATGGGCCACATCGTTTTGTTCCATGAATGGATGGTTAGAAGGAGAAGAAATTAAGTATGTGAAGAAATTAGGGTTAGCGATTTTTCTATTTTCGAATTGGAGTTTTTAAGGGAAAACATTATGTCTTCGCAAACACATCAACATCCAAGTGACATTATGTTTCTTACACACCAGCATCCATGATGGAAGAAAACGTCACATGACCATATTTTGGAATAACAATGACTAAAGTGACTAATAGATTAAACAATCGAGAAATTAATTGTCTTTCTGTTAGAGCCAGGGACCAATGTGACATTGAATTACACTTTCAGGGACTAAAATAGATGTTTTCCTCAAAATCAATTGATATGCAAACTGAATCAATCAACTAATCGATTTACATATACAAAATACAATGAGAGTGTGACGTCTTATTAACAACCTTATCAACGACTTAGGCTTTGTTTGGGAGTTGGGTTTTGGAGGGGAGGGGAGGGAAAGAAAAGACTTGTGGAGTGGTAAACCCTTGTTTGTGAGTTTTAAAAAAAACAAGGGAAAGGTTTTGGGGGGTTTTGAAGGGCTTCATTTGTCCAATTTTAGAGTTCCCCCAAATTGGGGGGTTTTGAAGGGTTAAAGATACAAATTGATCATTCTACCCTCACAATAATTCAAAATTCCAATTTTAGCCCTAACCTAATTTCATCTAATTATAACAATTCATTTCACTGTCACTGTGCGCGCTCTCTCTTCTCCCGACGGCGACGTGAATGGCGATCTCAACATGAACGGAGGCGAACGTAGCTGAACAACGGAGTTTCCTTCATCTCTCTGGATCCTCTTTCTTCTGGTATCAATCTCAAACTCTCTTCCATTCTTTTCCAATTTCTTTTCCTTTTGCTATTTCATTCATGAATTGATTTATGTTTTGCTGTTTGATTCACGATTTGATTTATATTTTTGTGTTTGATTCATAGATTGTACGCAAAAACATAAATCAATTCATGAATGAAATAACAAAAGGAAAAGATATTGGAAAAGAATGGAAGAGAGTTTGAGAATGATACTAGAAGAAAGAGGATCGAGAGAGATGAAGGAAACTCCGTTGTTCAGCTACGTTCTCCGCCGTTCGCCGCCGTTCATGTTGAGATCGCCATTCACGTCGCCGTCGGGAGAAGAGAGAGCGCGCACAGTGACAGTGAAATGAATTGTTAGAATTAGATGAAATTAGGTTAGGGCTAAAATTGGAATTTTGAATTATTGTGAGGGTAGAATGGTCAATTTGTATCTTAAACCCTCCAAAACCCCCCAATTTGGAGGAACTCTAAAATTGGACAAATGAAGCCCTTCAAAACCCCCCAAAACCTTTCCCTTGTTTTTTTAAAACTCACAAATAAGGGTTTACCACTCCTCAAGCCTTTCTTTTTCCTCCCCTCCCCTCCAAAACCCAACTCCCAAACAAAGCCTAACCAAAACTTAAAACTACCTTGTCTTTTAGTAATAAAAAGATAAGCTTGTTTGGCTATTGGGGTCGATTGGTAAACTCCCGACCTTCTACTTCACTGTGTAACAATTAATGTCTTAGTATTTGGATCCCTTACATTATTAGTTGCAATATGACGAATAGTATTATTGCGACAATAAAGTACAACCAATTTGATAGAGTATATAATATTTAGAACAAAAAAAACTCATTGATTGACCTTTTAGAGTTTGCATCAATATATCCCATTAGTTTGGGATAGATAGTCTAGGAAAAATATCCTTAGCCAAGGAAACCTTGAGGTATCTAATTACCTTTAAGCAAACTTATAATGTAAAATAGTAGGATGATAGGGAGATAGTTTAGTAAGAGAGTGAGTAAGAAGATAAAGAGAGGAAAAAGGGAGACATAATATGAAGATAGATGAAGATGAGAAAGGAAGTTTAAAAAGAAAAATAGAAGTGAGAGAAGAATAAGATAGATATGTAAAGAGAGGAATGAAGGAGAAAGAAGAAAATGAGAGATTGTGGAAGAAGAGAGAGGGAAATAAGAGAAAGGATTCAAAGGAAGAAGGAAGAGATATGAACAAGGGAGAGAGGAATGATAGTTGGTTAAAATTTGACTCTTTCAAAATGATCCATAAACACAATCACTTCATCCCAAGATGGTCCCCAAACATAATCATTTAACTCTCATTTTATTTCAACCAAAATGATATTTGTTATGTGGCATTGATGTGGTATCCACGTGGAGTGCCATACAACAATGACTTACCACTACAGTTTCGATGATGAAATTTACGACTCATTTACTTATACAACTTTTTATACTAATCCTGGCAAAACATTCCAACCCTCTAACTATCAACTCACATAGAACGAGATGAGGCATATTGAATTAGGAAATGGGTTGAACCCCAACCCACCATGGGTTGACTGTTAATTAGTCTGTAAAAAAAATACAAGGAAATATGTTGATGGTTAGACGGGTTTGTGACAAATATTAGTTGTAAATTATAATCCCTGTGAGCTTAGCTTAGTTGGTAGGGATTTTGCATATTATATGCATGAGCCGATGTTCGAACCCCGGACACCCCATTTCTCCACTAGACTAATTCAAGAACTCCTTATCACAACAATGGTCTAACCCTTATTAGCTCCCTCAAACCACCAAGTCATCTTATGATTTAAAATTATTTTTATTACTTAATTGAGGTACATAATCGTGTGAATTTGCTTTATGGTCATATGCGTACATGGATTTAGTTGGACTAGTTTAGGTCAACCATGTTATTTGTCTCAATCAAATTTTATTTGTTCACGTTAGTTAAAAATTCACATTTTTCAATGAAACTCAAACCAATTTTATTTGGTGATAATCAAGTTAGTTTGAGTGAGGTCACCGGGTCTCGAGACATAAATTTCTTTTAGAAGTTATATAAAAATAATTAAATGTCATTTTATGCCACATGAACATTTAGATATAAGACATAATAGTCTAGTTTTAAATTACAAAAGTACCAAATTCACATTTTCTTTGGCTTCATATACTTACGAATTCCATATCATAAATCTATTATCTGAATGTTACTCCTTTGAGTTTGATTGTGTTGGTTGGAAATCAACCCCAAATACAAAAAAAGAAAAAAGCCAAACACTCCAAATAAGCCGATACGTGGTACCATGAACACATCTAGATATCACATGGTATATACATCCATTATATATTCGGTAATGATACGTATAACGAGAAATTTTTTTTACGATTGATTCACGAGTGATTTGGCATATTAGTGTCCCTTAGATTTAAATTTTTTTCACTACCGCTTTGTTAAACAAAAATATATAAAATCAACATTCCATGATTTTCGACCAAGCCAAAATTTGACTGGACTATATGCTTTTCGGGATAAGATTGTGATAAAACTATTCTAGATATATAGCATTACTCTTATATATTTATATTTGGAAGACACATTTAAATGTACATTCGATAGATTACATTCTACATGATTGTATCCAAGATTTGCTATGTATGTATTCATGGTATGGAATTGGATTGCACAACATCAACATATATTATTTTATAATAAAAAGTTTATGTTAGTTGGATTCATTTTTTATTAGGGTTAAATCATATATATCAAGACTCATAACACTAATAACTGAGAAATTATAGATCCTCACGCTAACAGAAGAGTTGATGTCACACTCTTACAAAAGTGTAAGTTAACTCTTCAACAACCGAACCAACATTCATTGACACAAATATATTGTAACAATACATGAATGTTGAGATGTATCATGTATCTATTAGTTTGTTTTTTTGTTGAGAGGTATCTATTAGGTTTTTTGTTTGATAAAGAATGTATGGATCTAGCTTGATGCGCGGTTCATGTGCATGTGGAACTATAAGGTTGCGGCTATTTCAATTCATGAACAATCCTTTTTTTCTTCTTCCAATTTAATTTAATGATTGACCTGAGTGAATTTCCACAACAAAAAAGTTCCTTAATTTCAACGATTTGATGTCTTAGCTAGCATGCATATACTATGTTCACTTGTTGGAACCAATCATGCATGAAGGTCCACAACATACCCATATATCGAATCTTGATTTATGACTTTTTATGATTAGTGGCGTCTATTATGCATGCTTAACTAAATCATTACAATTACTACTGAATCCACTTTGTTAATTACTAGTATTTGCTGCTTGCAGTCTAATTTAAAATACAAGAAATAATCACATCATCCTGGCTTTTTTTAATTATGATGAATTCTGGATAAAGGTATGATATTGTCTAATGAGCCACGAGGTTATGATTAAAATTTAAAGAGATGTATATATATAAGATTCTTCTATTATTAAGTCATGGAAAATGCATAAGTATCTTAGACACTTGTTAAAAAAATAAAATGAAAATATTATTTTAAAAAATGATGAGAAAGTGTGTATTTAATATTTTTTTAACGTCAAAAAATTGTTGTTTGTAGTACAAATTTTTTACTTCTTGCTTTTTTAATAAATATTTTAAGGGCATTTGTTAACATGATCGGTAAGTAAATTCACTTATGATATTTTTTTCTTCATAAAACTCATAATTCATTTTGCTACTAACTTAATTATTAAAATGATTCTGTTAAGTAAGATACTGTTAGTATTTTTTCTGAAAGGTCTAATTGGTTAATCTCTAGCATAACATGGTTGGACCGTTTTGCAAAAAGAATTGAAAATTTCTGGCACTCTGGCAAAACATGCGCCGGCCGTTTTGCTACGACTATGAATAGCAGAGTTCTTACACCATTAATTAATAGATTTTTTTTTTAATTCACTTTTTAATCCGCAAGTTTTCAATCATATTGTTAATACACCGTTGTACTCTTCGGTAACAAGAGGACCGTCTTATATAGAAAAAAGAAGACTATTGTGAGTAGTAGCATGTGTAGTGCATACCGTTTATGCATATAAGAGCTACTTGACACCATTCACTTTAAAGTGCAAGGATTTTTGGATTTGATTTGAAAAATGAAGAAGCCCTCAAAAGTGAAAGACTTTATTTGTTGTTGTGTGAGTAGAAATTGTCTTTCGACTTTGTTGTGAATTCGATGAAAAAAACACACCAATAAAAACTTGATGCGTGAAGCAAATTAAAACCAAGCAATCAAATCAAGCGGCTGACAAAATAATTCAAACAAAAATAAACAGCAAGAGATAAAAGGAAGAAGGAAAACACAAGATATGACCTACTATGGGGGAGAGTACAACGGGGTCAAGAATTTTTAGCCCATAGTAGGTCATATGACTGAGTTTTTAGCCCTTTTGATGTATGTTTTTAGCCCTTTTTAGCTCTCTGTTCCTCTATAATGATATGAGTTTCTTTACAAAGAGATATTGAGAGTTACAAGAATCAGTCTTCAAACCTAATTCTATTGAAGTCTCAATCTCTTCCCGTGACCAAGAGACTCAATCCTAACAGTGTTTTGTTCAAGGTGAATCAAAACAATCCCAACCCTAGTGTTTGTTGTCAAGAGCAAACTCTATACAAACCCTAGTTTGTTGTTTGTTTCTAAACCCTTGTTTTCATCCCCCTCTATCTCAAGGTTTACTCTGATACAAAACCTATATTTATAGTAAAAGTACCCCTCATAAAATTGGAACAAATCCAACCCAAAATACATTATATTTTTATTTTCTGTTCCGCAAATTCGGCCACCGAATTTGCTCTTCAGCCATCGAAGAAACATACATCAAAAGGGCTAAAAACTCAATCAAATTCGGCCACCAAGCCAGTCAATTCGGCCACCGATGTTGACAGCATCAGAACTCCAATTTCTTCAATTTTGAGTCACTTTCACAACAGACTCGAATAAGGCTTAAAGATATAGGGGTTAATTGCCCATCAAATTGTTTGTTAGGTAGTTCAAATGATCGGGACAACTACCATTTATATTTTTCAATGGCCGAGTAGCTGCAAAGTATGGAGGATGTGGGATGCAACATATATCATCGGTAACCCATTAAATCAAGGTCATGACAACATAAATACAATTTTCAAAATTTTACAGGTACTAATAGGTGAAGAAGTGATCATGTTGTATTCTGTAGAGTATTTGGAAACAAAATTTGGAATGATGTTCTTGATGCTCAATCCTTTGTTTTCGATGGCACAAAGACAATGTTATATGATTGGTTGGCAGCTCGCAAAACCCGTCCCTTACCAACTCCTAACTCTATGAACGTGGGAAATACACAATGGAAGAGACCAAAGGCAGAAGATTTAAGTGCAACTAAACAATATAACAAAGAATGGTTTAGTTCAATGGGTGATGTTCATATTGGTGAAGCTCTTGGCAAAGACAACCACATTTTTAGATGGTTTCTAAATTTTCAGATATATCCGATTGTATTTCCATTGAGGTAATAATCTTTTTGATTCTTAAATGTATAACGAGTAGTCATAATAGTCATTAAATGTATCAAAATTTTAAAATAGTTTATGATTATGCACTTTGTTAATCAAAATACTTATTTATTAAAATGATTTGTTAATATTGTTATATTAGTCTCTCAATATACTTATTGTTATATGAGTCCTTATAAGTGCTTATTTATTTTGATTAAAGAAGTGCACAATCAAAGACTAATTTGATATTTTCATACATTGAATACCTATTACAACTACTTGTTACACATTAAAGACCAAAATGACTATTATTTGTGTTTTTTTTTTAAACTGCCAATATTATTCACGACGAATGAGTGCAAGGCGCACAAAAGACATTTGCAGACAAAGCCCTGAAGGCAACAAACACCAGGTCCCGTATATATACGGATCAACCGAAAAAAATACAAACAAATTCCAAAAGGAACCCCATAAACAAGAGACTAGCCCAATCAAAAGCATGATGCCAAGGTTATAAGACCCCTCACCAAAACAATACAACAAAAGGATCAACCCATGAATACTCCCACATCACAGCCCTCCGATAGCTGCACCAAATTGGAATTACTGCACCAGAAAAACAGCACAGAGCCGAGAGGGAAAAGAAAAAAACTGCTGCTATTCAAACACCTCCATGGCCTAAAAACAGCACAAAAACACAGACAGCCCAACACTCAGTTCAGTAGGCTTAAAACAGCCAAGGAAACAGGCCCCAAATGCTGTCAGCACCCCTTACTCAGAGAAAAACTCACGAGCAGCAGAAAAATCACAGCAAACTCCTTTCATAAAAAGCCAAAAAACCGCAGTCCCACCTCTTCCTACCGGCGAATACACTCATTCAGATTCCAACACCATTCGTAAATCATACACGTTGGAATCTTTAGCCTAGTCAGACTCCATCTCCAAGAAAGTACCTTAACTTCCTCCACCATGTCAACAACTCCACTAGTCACATTCATGTAAATTTTACTATTTCTAGCATGCCAAATCACCCAAATCTTCGCATGCCAAACAAACCATAGACCCTTACAAACCTTCTTAGCATAACCCTTCATTCCCCAACAATCCCAATGGATCCATAAATTCTGAGGAGTGATGAAAGAGAAATCCCACCACAACATTACCTTTTGCCAAATCAAACTAGCAACCTCGCAATGAAGAAAGTGATGTGAAGATGTTTCTTCACCTCGACCATATAACACACACACACACACACACACACACACACACACACACACACACACACCGTAGATGACTCCGGAGGTAGAGCATTTCATCTAGCAAGATTAAGACGGGTTGGGATACGATTGTGAAGAAGTTGCCAAGAAATGGCCACCACTTTCAACGGTGTCGGGCTCTTCCAAATAGCTTCAAACACTCTCTTCTCTTGTATCGACCGCCCTTCCTCCCAAACTAACAACTTTTCCAACTTCTTATACGATGACTACACCGAGAACACTCCCCCCCTCCTCCGCCCTCCAAACCCACCCATCCATCTCATTCGACCCCATATGACCCTCTAAGTCCTCCATCAAGCCAATAAGAAGCTCCTCCTCCCACACAAAGAGATTTCACCCAAGTTATTATTATTTGTGTGAAGTAGAAAAGAAAAGAGTTGTACCAAAAAAAAAAGTTTTTAGAATTTTGTAGTTATTCGTATTTGTTTGAAGTGTATGAATTTTGAAAATATAATTTTTGAAATTTTTAAAACATTAAATGCACAATTTTCAAGAAAAAACTTTTATATTTAATTTTTTAACTTATGCCCTAATGACACAAGTTAACATTTTCCGTTTTTAAAATCAATATTTTTGGTTCATCTATTTTCACATTTATCACCGTTGTGGTCATAACCCATGTTTTTTTTGTGCCTAAAGCCGACGGATTTGGCGTGAAAAGGATATAGTAACTTTTGACTTAGATATAGTATATTGTTCTATCGAACAAATTAATCTAGGAATAGATAATTGTGATTTTAAATTAACGCTTGATTAAACATTTAAAGATTCGGGTTCACCTAAGGGATTAGGGGGCTGCAATCTTAAAAGAGGGCTTTGAGTTAAGAGATTGACCAGAACTATTTTGTTAATTGTCGTAACACCAGAAGAACATTTATAAGGTTTAGGTGCAGTTTACCAAATAGCAACAAATATATGATTCGTAAAACCTAATCATTTTTATCTCGATATTTTCCAAAACAATTTTCAATTTATGTTTAACCCAAATATAGGCTCTACGCACCCCTAATTATTATATCCACTCGTTAACGAGACCCAAAAATTTAACTTCATATTCTAACACCAAATAAAATACATCACTTACCCCTCAAAAAGAAAATATGCCACTTATATTAATTAACGTGACTAAAGAGAGATAAAAAAAAAACAACACCATTCCCTAAAAAAACAACAACACCATAACCATTTCTTGCTCTTAAAGAAATGACAATCCTTTTCATAAACGACCCAAGCTATGAAGCTTCAAAAGTAAATGACACCAATGACAAAATATGAACAACCAACCTTTCCAAAGCAGAGCAAGAAGAACCACCTTTTTCCAAACAAACCCTAGCCTCTTCCTTCAATTTCAAAGCTCTATCTCTAATCTCATTCCCTTCAATATCATCTTCCATAATTTTTCTAATAGTCCTCTCTATTTTCCCTCTCTCCATTCCACTCTCTAATTGCAATCCAATCCTCCAAACATGACTCACATACCTAGCATTCACCTTTTGGTCAGTGAAACAAGGCATACATATCATAGGAACCCCTTCACAAACACTCTCCAAAGTTGAATTCCAACCATTATGTGTCCAAAACAAACCAACAGCTTGATGAGCTAGAATTTCTTGTTGTGGTGCCCATTTCACTATATAGCCTCTACCTTCTAAATTCTCAATGAACCCATTTGGCAACGGCCCGAGCCACTCGTGGCCACCGATTAACCCCGGTCTAACCACCCACAAAAATGGATAATTACTATTGACTAAACCCCAAGCAATCTCCAAAAACTCCGCCTCGGTTATTGAAGCTACACTTCCGAAACTCACATAAACCACAGATTTTGGTTTTTGTTTGTTTAACCATGAAATGCAATTTTGGTCTTGTGGTATTAAGCTGCTAGAAGAAGATGTATTGTTAGTAGGGAAATACTTGTGAAAAGGGCCTATTGGGAACATTGGAATTGAAAATTGTTGGCTTAGTGCTGATAGTGGTAATGATTCCAAGTCTTCAAAGGTGTTCCAAATCACTCCTAATGAGGCTTTGGTTTTGTCGACAAAATTGCATATTAACTCGTAATATTTCTCTGGTTCCTTTGTGTTGATCATTGGTAAGTCTTTCACTCTGAGTGGTGGTAGGTCTTTCACTGCATCCTCCAATTTTGATTCTAAATGCAACATGTAGAAATGGAATATGTAAGTTGCAAGAGTTATATTGTAATTCAGTCACATAGACACTGAATTGATGGCTAGTGTTGTCCATTCTTGTAGAAACATAAAGACCGTAAAGAGTGACAAAACGAGGGTGCAAAACTTTCAAATAAAGATAAATGACAAATAATGTCTTCCGATAAATGACTAAAACGAATAAAAAAAGAAGATAAATGATCAAAACGAATATTCAGTAAAAGATAAACAACGGAAAGTATATTAAGCAAAAAATTATTCAGTTTAAAAACCTAACTACAAAATATTAACAAATTGAGGAAATACATAGAGAGTAATTAAACATACATTGAAGATTTCTTTTAGAACTTAAACCGATCTCTCAAGGGAGAGTGGCCACGGAATCCCAAAGTTTACCGGATAAATATTATTTTAGACATATTTTGAACACAAATTTTTCCAAAATTTCATCCTTAACTAGAGCTGATTAACCACTTATTCCGGTAACAATTTGTCAATTAATTAACATAACACATATTTTTTATATATGTAAATATGCATAACTTTTTTGACTGGCATGCACATTTCTTAAACTCAAAATAATTGTTACCTACGTAAACAAGTTTCTTAGGCTGATGCATATTTGCATAGTAAAGTTCATATAGTATATATGACTAATGTTAAAATTCTAGTGCACAAACTTTTGTTGGCTAAATTGCTACCCTTAGTCCATTCAAAACTTAGAAAATTCAAATACGAACTAACCTTGTATAGGCAAATACTCTTTCTCTCTTAAAAATGGAAAGGCAGCAAAAGCAACAAAGGAAGATGCACCACCAGTTCTCAAAACAAGCCTTGGAAGTTTAAAGCTTGTAGCAACATCTTGAGTGAAATAACACATAGCATCTGATATCAAGCAAGCAGTAGGTTCTTCAGATACATCAGAAAGTAGTTTTCCTAAGCACTCCTTGAAAGGCTTCACACAACTAGTGTTGAGTTCAACTACCAAATTCAAGAGATTTGAAGCAGATGATTCACTTAAACCATCTTGGATACAACAGAAGTTGAAGTGAGGGTAGTTTGAAGGGTTAAGGGAGTTGAAACTTGTGTGAATGATGGTTATGGAAAAACCATTTGAGTGAAGGATTTGTGCAAGTTGAAGCATTGGATTTATGTGTCCTTGTAATGGTAAAGGGATAAGCAATAATCTACAACCCATTGTTTTCTTCATTGATGTGTCTATTTGGTTTCAGGATTTTGCTAGAGACTTATCTTCCTAGGACAAGGGACTGAGCTTGCAACTTTAGAATCTTGTAGTACGTACAAAAAGAAAAATTGACAAGTCGATATTTGATAAAATAATTTTAAGTAGAATAATAATAACAACGACTAAATTTTTCCTTCAAAAAAAAAAACGACTAAATTCAATTCCGTTCAAAAAAACAAAGACTAAATTCAATGTGATTATTTTTTCCTTTTTTTTCGCTGTATCCAATGGACCAAAAAAGTGGCAAAATTAAAAGAATGGCATTTTTTGTTTTGTTTGTAAATTATGACATATTATTTTATCCATAAAATGAATATTTTGGAAAATGAATATATGTGGGTATCAAAGTAACAAAACATTATCACGCAACTAAAATAAGAGATGAGAAAGAGGAACTAAACTCACAATATTTACGTGGAAACCTCTCAATAAATAAGGGGAAAAACCATGGAGGCAAGAGTAGAGAACTTTTAATAAGTGGGAAAAATTACAAAACCTCTCTAAATTCAAAGAGAGACAAATTACCTTCTATCTTAAAATAAGAGAATACTAACACTAGGAGAAACCTTACATGAGAAACTATATATCCTCTCTATTTTTATTCTCTCACTCTCAGCAATCTCTAATTCTTGTTGTTGTGTTAATACTTGATGGGTTGATTGAAAGGGTGCAAATGAGCTTGATATTTATAGGAGAAGCAAGCCATAATTTCATACATGCAACAAGCCACTTGTCTTCCATGCAAGACACCAAATGTGCAACATGTCACTTGCATCTCATGCATCTTGCAAATTGTCAATGCATGCAACCATCCACCTTGACACTTTGCATTTCATGAGAAATGCAACTTGCCTTACATGCACCATGGACATGTGTCTTGTTACAAAAGTGGTTTTATCTATCACAACATTGGACTTCGATCATCATTTAGGCTAATTTCATTCACAATCTTGGACTTGAATCATAACTTGAGCCCATATCATTCACAATTGATTACATTTGTCGAATGCCATTGTTATTTGCTCCACTCTTTGTTCTTGTTAGGTTGAACATGTTTTCGAATTTACAACAAATGACACCCACCATGGAGAAACGAGACAAATTCTTCAAGTGAGTGGTATAATTGTCAATTTTGAAATTGAGAATTTTTTGAAGACAATAATTTTGGATTGTGGGAAGTGAGCATGAAAGCAACATCGATTCAACATAAATGTGTAGATGATTTGATACTGGTAAACCTTATATAATCAAAGAAGAATGAGATAAGAGATAAGGCAAGGAGTGTCCTTATCTTGTGCCTTAGAGATAAAGAGTTGATGAAAGTTGTGACGGAGAATACCAAAGGTTATATGGATCAAGTTGGAGTCATTATATATGACAAAATCATTGTCTTATAGGTTACTTCTGAAACAACAATTTTATTCATTCATGCAGATAGAGTCAAAATCCATCATGGAGCAATTGACAAAATTCAATAAAATTATTGACGATTAAATGAATATTGAAGTGAAACTCTATGAAGAGGGCAAAACTTTACTCTTGCTACATTCGTTACCCAAATATTTTGAGCACTTTAAGGATGCACTCTTTTACGGAAAGGAAGAGACTAACACCTTGGATAAGGTCTAATTAACTATTAAGACCAAGAAGCTAACCATGTTTAAAAATTTGAAGGTGGAGAGTAGTGTGGAAGCTTTGAGTGTGTCAAGAGGAAGATGTGAAAGTAAATAAAAATGGGCAGCCAAACTAAAATCATGTACCAGTGACAAGTTGAAGTGCTTCAATTGTTATATGACGAGTCATTTCATGATGGATTATCATGAGGTGAGGGGCAATGATGATTTCAAGCAAGTTACCTAAGAGAAAAGTGATGAGGATGTTGAGGCACCGATGGTGAAAAGTTAAGTCATGGACTCTAGAAGCTCCTTTAACACGTATCCATGGAAGAAATACTTTGAGACTCTGAGGCTAGAAGAAGGTGTAGTTGTTCACCTTGAAAACCACAAGGTTTGTAATGTTCAAGCTATGAGTTATGTATGTCATACAATGTTTCACAACCATGGGTTACTTTTGCAAGATCTGAGGCGTGTTCTTGAACTTCGGCACAATTTGTTATCAATCAAAATGTTTGATGGGTTGTTTAGTTGTTGGATGTGTTTTAATATTTTAGTTTTTGACCAATTTTATGATGTATAAGTGAAACAAGTCTTGCATCATGTATAAGTTAGTTTTCATCATTGGATCAAAAAATTCCACCAGTAACTAAATGAGATATAATATGACTTATTATCCAATGGTAAAATAACATTTGTGCATAGTGCAAGACCATTTTGTTTGTGCATGTTAGACAAAACTCAGTTTTTTTTAACAAATGTTATATATTAATATTTTGATGTGATGGTGAAACAATTCTTGATTAGACCTTGTTGAACTCCAAATTACTAAGACCACTTCCGTAAGAGGGTTATTACAAAATAAAAATATTTTGATGTGTTTCTCCATGTTAAGGTTCTGTTAGACAGAAAACAACAAATAACTAATGATTTAGTTTATAGCAGTTGAACTTATGGCGAATAACTTATAATAGATAAACCAACTAATTAATTTGTAGTTTTTACAAAAATTAACGGTTGAAATAGTTTATTAATATAAAATGTCATAAAATATATGTTTAACTAATAGTTAATTTTTTTCAAGTAAGATAAAAGAGGTAAAATTCTAAGAAAAATAATAAACTATAAACTTTAAGTTATAAATGAATTGAATCAACTTATCTAAATAAGTTATAAGCTAGTAAAAATAATCTATAAATTTGTGTGTGAAAAAATTGCTTATCAAACAAATATTTTTATATCATATAAACTTATAAGCTCAAAATCTATCATATTGCCAAACGTAGCCTAAACCCAAGTTCCCCATGAATGCAAATCCAACTTCTCCAAGTTTGTCCCCACTTAAGGGAATAAGTCAAACAAACATCACAAAATCCAATTCGTCCTATGATTCCTATCCTATCCAATCTTTCAACAAATATTTTTCAATCCAATTTTAATCTGATGAATATATAGATCCAAAATCAAATCCAAGAACACCATCCTAATTCAATCAAAAACCTCTCCAAGATGGATCAACAAAAACAAATAGCCAAAGGACACAAAATAATCTTAATGCCATCACCATTTCAAGGCCACATAACACCATTACTCCAACTAGCAACTATTCTCCATTCAAAAGGCTTCTCAATAACCATTGTTCACACAGTTTTCAACTCTCCAAACCCTTCTTCTTACCCTCACTTCACTTTCCACCCTCTCCACGGTGCCTTGTCGGATACGGAAGCTTCAAAGGTTGATGCAGTGCATCTTACTGAGGTTATTAATGTTAGATGTGTGCAGCCTTTGAAGGAATGTTTGACTATGTTGTTGGATAAGGATGATGTTTGTTGTTTTGTTGCTGATGCTGCTCTTTATTTTACTCAAGGTGTTTGTGATCAGTTTGGGATTCCTAGGATTGTTCTTAGAACTGGCGGGGCTTCTTCTTTTCTTGTTTTTGCTTCTTTTCCGATACTGAAAGAAAAAGGTTATTTTCCTGTTCAAGGTGAGTTCTTTAGTATTATTTGTAGACTTTTTTCATATAAAATTACCATTTCTATTCATATTTTAATCTGTGGAGCAGTGACACGGATACCTAACATGAAACTAACAACCATATGTTGACAGTGACACTGATAATTATTTGAGAAAATGACATAATTGAATGTAACCAGACGTTTGGGTGTCATGTCGGCATTGTCTGGGATATGACACATGTGAGACACCAGACATGTCTTTGATAAGAAGTGTAGGTGCTACGAAGATTTTAATTAACTTTCAAGTAGTACTGTAGTTCAATCAATGTTAATTCAATGAGTTTGAATCATTTGATTAACTATGACTAACATGCCAGAGATTAGCTAGTTATAGAAATTTTAATTCAAAGGATCTAATACGCTTAACTCTTGGGATACTACTCAGTCCTCATGTGACTCAGTAGAGAGTGAAATGAGTGAATAGGCAAATTGATCATTGAAATAGTGAGTATACGTCAAACTAGTTCCTCATTTTTGTGAATTGGCAAATACATCTATGAAATTCTAAAACATCAGTCAAAAGAGTCATTCCGTTAACTTCTATCATTAGAGACTTTAACGAGACGTGTTAACTAGACATGTCACAGATGATGATCTCACGTCAATGACAACTCACTAGGGAATAATATGCCAATGAAACTTAAGTCGTATCATGAACAGATTTGTCATAATTGCAAATATGCATGGACTGATTACTGGCAAATTAGTCATTGGCATGATTACATTGATGTGGAGTCAACATAGAAGGGTCATATACTTGGTTAACGTGTCATGTCCTTTCCTTATCAATAAGTTAGTATAGAGACTATTTTGAGTGACAATTTTTCAATTTTAGGGATGTATTTGTCAATTCATAAAAATTATAGACTATTTTGACCGATGTTTACAATTTTCAGCACTAATTTGCTTACTTGAGTGAAATTCACTAACTAGGCTGAATTTCTGAAAAAAGTTTGCTTCAATCAATGTCTGCAAGGGAGGGTTTGTTTGTGAGATAAAGGAAATGGAGTTTTATTTCTTCATTCAGTTTAATTTAATATTTATAGTATGCATTGTCGGTGGGTATTTGTGCGTGTGATTTAAGAATTAAAATTTGTGGCAATGAGGTTAAATATGAGTTTGACATGATTGAATGCATGGTTATATAGCTGGAAAATTAAACAGCAGATTGTACTGTGCTTGTATTCCTTTACTCAGAGAGAGCTTATATTTAGACAGTTTTTTTTCTTAAGGATTGAGAGTTCGGGTAGCACTTATCGTAGAAAAGATGGTGGAAACTGGGTTTAGGTGAATTGGGAACGAGGAGAGAAGCCATGTAGTTTTTGTAGTAAGAAGAATAGATCAGATGGAGGGTAGTCAAATTGCTAGGGGAATAGAAAGGCCTAGAAAACTATAAGAGAAAGACCTAGTGATTAATGAGTTTGAATGTTTGATAGAGATATGATATACAACATAATATTATGAAGTCGTTTGATCCTCATAGCCAACCTACTCGGTGACACAAAGGTTGGTTGTTGTTTGTTGGTTTGGTCCTCTCAGAATTTGAGGTTTTTCTCTTACTTGCTTTCTGTATATTTATATAATGTAACTTGGTTGTTTTGTATTTGCGATAAAATATGTCATTTTGCTTTTCTGATTTATTTTATCTCCTAAGCTGCAATTTGAAGTAAGACGCACTTAACTGAGATGAGAGTGTCTAAAAATTCCATGTTTACTTTTGTTGAAAATCTAGAATCTCAAATGGAGGAAGCTGTGGTGGATCTTCCACCACTCAAAGTGAAGGACCTTCCCGTCTTTCAGTCAAAAGAACCTGAGGCATTTTACAAACTAGTCTGTCGCTTTATTGATGAATGCAAGAAATCATCAGGGATTATTTGGAACACTTTTGAAGAGTTGGAATCGTCTGCATTAACAAAACTGCGCCAAGATTTTTCTGTGCCAATATACCCTATAGGCCCTTTCCACAAATACTCTCTTGCTGGCTCAAATTCTACTAGTTTATTGACACCAGACAAAACTTGCATCGCTTGGTTAGACAAACAAGAACCTAAAAGTGTTGTTTATGTGAGTTTTGGGAGTATTGTTGCGATAAGCGAGGCTGAGTTCTTGGAGATAGCTTGGGGGTTAGTCAACAGCAATCAACCTTTCCTTTGGGCGATTCGACCCGGGACAATCCGCGGATCAGAATGGCTTGAACCATTGCCTAGTGGGCTCCTAGAGGATTTGGGAGAAAGAGGGTATATTGTGAAATGGGCTCCTCAAGAACAAGTGCTGAAGCATCCTGCAGTTGGAGCATTTTGGACTCATAATGGTTGGAATTCAACTTTGGAGAGTGTGTGCGAAGGTGTTCCAATGATCTGTATGCCATCTTTCGGAGACCAAAAGATCAATGCCAAGTATGCAAGTGATGTTTGGAAGGTTGGGGTGCAATTAGAGAGTAAGCTTGAGAGAGGAGAGATTGAGAAGGTAATTCGAAAACTAATGGTTGGAGATGAAGGCAATGAGATTAGAGAGAATGTCATGAATTTGAAAGAAAAGGCTAATGTTTGCTTGAACGAAGGCGGTTCTTCTTATAGTTTCCTTGATTCATTGGTTAGTGCAATATTGTCCCTTAAATCTTCTACTTCTAGAGCTCACTGATTACTCTACAAATTCAGGACCAAGTTTACCAGGTAAACCCCCCTACGGTACGGTTCATAGGTAATCTTGTAACTTGGACCATAATATTTAAACAGTAGTTGTGGTCTGTAAACTCTGTTTGTATAATACAAAGGTACTGCAGGCGGTCTGCAGTCCGAGACTTATGCACAATTGCTCGAACTCCGTAATCAAATTTTGTGTGTTCTATGTTTGCATTTTTTCCGTATCTGTTTTCTCTTGAACCGGTGTTGCTGTTCTAACACTTACATTTACCACATGTATAGCATTCGAAACAGCTATCAAATTTTACTTAGATAAAACACTGATATAGCATATGAAATTACTCATACTTGCATTGTAGATAATTTCCATTTTTCTCTCTTTCTAATGTTTAAGAATCCATTGAATGGCAAATAACAGAATGTAAAACTATCCATTGAGTATTAAAATTGTTCAGTCCTTTATTTTTGTTCATCACTTTCTAACGAAAAAATAAGTTAAAAGTGAAGGAATCAAGTTAATAACATATTCATACCTCAACTACAAACACTTAACCATGTATCAGTGAATGTTATATATACAAATTCAAAAAGGATGGATTTAGAAATCCTCATCACTCTCACTAGTAGTACAAGAATCATCCAAGTTCACAGCTGCTACTTTAGAAGTACTTATCCTAAAAGAAGCTGAACGAATCTTATACGGCAACTTAGCATTAGTACTAGTAACCACACCACCACCACACTGTCCTGTTTCTTCTTGTTCTCTCTTCAAATCACTAGGAGGTAAAAAACAATCAATAGACAAACCTTTAATATTAAAATCAACTTCTTCAACTTGCCAAACCTCTTCCATTCGTGTCCTCGAACGTGTCTCGGGTCCTTCACCAAACCTAAACAAGGACACCTTTGTTTTCCCAGCGTGTGCTATTTGAATGCCGTCGACGGTTCTATAGTCTTGTATTAGTGACTCCATGTTGGTTTCCCAGTATACGCAGTCGGTTTCTGAGGACTTGAGTTTGAGCAAGTGTGAGTCTTCTAGCTGCACTAATAGACCTGTTCTCTGGCTGAAGTATCCCCACACTGTGTGTCGAACTATCTCTACGTTGCTGTTGCTTCTTGCACGTAGCGCTGATGCCTCTGCTTCGAGTTTCAAAATGAAACAGTCTTCTTTGTTCACTGTTTTCTCCCCAATGCATACTGAGGTGCTGAATAAATTAGCTGTTGACCTTGGATCAAGACCCTGTTACAAAAATCATTGTTTTTTAAGTATCATATCATATGTTAAGAATACGTTAAGTCTTGTAAAATCTGCTAAAAGAATCAAATATGAATATAGTAATGTGTATTTTTATTGCACCATATAGGTCAATTTTTGTCTAAAGACTATAGTTAGTTAGAGGCAAAAGAATAAAACAGCTTTAGCATGGACAAAAAACAGGTTGTCACACAGGAAAGAAAAATTAAGATATGGTTGACTTATTTTAATTGCTAGTGAAGAAACATTCTCTTTTTTGACTTTAACCTTTAAAAGAGAAGAAAATTCCCTGCATTCTACTCTAGACAGTTGGCTTTTCTTATTAAATGTTAGACCTCCTGGTTCTGGAGTGGCTTAAGGGAAAATGATTTTTTATAGGCAAGCCAAGTTAGGACTTTAGTTCTTAGAGAATCATGTATTCTTCGTAGTCGCAAAAATTCAGGCGTATTTTCTACCCTCATGCGATCGAAACTATCAGATCAAGATGGGAGGGTTCACATTCCGATTTTACAAATTGGATTTGAAATATCAGGTCGATGTGAGTCGCTTGATCTGAAATCAGACCATTAAAATGGCTTGACTGTGGATTTCCTGACAGTATGATTCAAATCCATAAAGTTGGTATAGTCACAAATGATGTTAGGCTTGTAACAAAAAAGAAAAATTTCTCAAGTAGAATGATTCATTTTTCACCCCACCTATATAGTACTAGTACTAATCATAATTAAGCATGCTCCACTGTTTTGCATACAAACAAACAATCAAACATCATCAATTTTATCACAATCATAATTAAGCATGCTCAATAATCAAATTCAAACCTTTTAAAGAAAGAAAAACCAAATGATTTTGGTCATAAACTTTTCTGCATACCTGTAAGAAACGTCTAAGAGGTCTAGGTGGACCACGAGAAGCATGAGAATGATGCCAAGGAGTTTGTCTCCAAGCAACTTTTCCATCACTTCCTGCACTAATCTTGTTACCAGAAACCACCAACTCTAAACACCATAACTCTGGTCTCTTCTGCCACACCACAAAACCACCCATCTCTCCTTTCATCTCCGCATTCTTCACCTTCATCATCTTCTTATTATTATTACTATTCACACCCCTTTCCCCTGAAGAAAATTCAGAAGTTGCCATTTTCACTTGTCCCATTGCATACATACTATCCACTGAATTCAATGCTCTTTCTCCTCCTACTGCAGCCACATACTGTTTCATTATATATTTAGCCATTGAAACTTCCTGCATAATCATAAAAAAACAACATGGTATTTAGTTTTTTAACATTGTTATAATCAAATTATATTTAAATATACAATTTCTTGTTTTCGTTTTTAGTACTCGCAAATTTACCACTTTTTGGTTTTGGTCATTGATGTTTTGATTAAGTACTTACAAAATTTACTCTTATTAGAATTGATCCATGTAATATTCATTTTAGTCTTTATTTTGTTGGATTAAAATCAAATATTTTACATATCACAACGATAACAAATTTTGTATTGACTAAAACAAAACATCAAAGACCAAACGTAAAAAGTGGTATATTTGCAAAGATTAAGAACAAAACAAAAAATTTAAAAAGACTAAATAAGCATTTATATATATATATATATATATATATTTATATATATATATATATATATATATATATATATATATAAACAAAAAAAAAAGAGTC
>Ga0228711_1000067_pt1 | contig 76273 bp, 40 predicted proteins | sample MedpolnodulmetaG_2_FD_177996 | JGI IMG/M metagenome (GOLD analysis project Ga0228711, IMG submission 177996) | Root nodule microbial communities from Medicago polymorpha collected in Santa Monica, California, United States - brown nodules | ecosystem: Host-associated > Plants > Roots > Nodule...
ATTAAATTGTAATGTTTGATGAAATTTAAAACATTGCGAAAAATATGTTGCGTTTCGGCTTTTTAACTTAATTTTAATGTTTGAAACAAAAAATTATATCGTCTCAAAAAAACCGCACTAGCCGATCCAAACCAAACCAACCAAACCAAACCGCATTGGTTTGGTTCGGATTTTGTTTTTAAAGTCAACTGAACCAAACCAAACCGCGTGCTTTTTTATCTTGCGGTTCAGATGACTTTTACTCTCAAAACCGAACCAAACCGCACCGCGAACACCCCTAGGGGAAATACATTCAATTCAAAGTTAAAGAGAATTATTAATTTTACCAAAAGGCCGGCTCCTTGTGTCAAAAGTATTCTTAACAATGGTGACCAGACGGCGTGTCTCGTTGATGAGGTGGGGGTCAATGGCGATGCAAGTCCATGTGGATGAAAAAATTCGACTGAGGGAAAACATACCCAAATGAATTGATGAATTCACATTTGATGGGGTGATTGTCGTGGCAAGTGTGACTTAAAAGTCTTACACTAAATAAAAAAATGTTGTTGAACAATATATAAGTGAAAAGACTCGTATATCTAATGTATAAAATTTTGAGTTAATATATGAAGTTCAACTCATTTGTGTGATTGATCTTCACCAACTATGGATGATCTCTCAATTCCTCTCATGATCCATACGAGTACAAGTGAAAGAAAAAACAAATAGAATTTTTTCACAATTTTGTATTTACATGGTAACCTCAAAATAGTATGAAAGAGTTATTTGTTTGACGATTTGTATTTACATTGTAGCCTAAAAAAACGATATACTTAAAATTTCTTGTAAATTTCTCTATACATTAAGAGTCAAATGTAGTAATTAGGATTAGGAAGAGAGGGAGTAGTACCTAAACCATGAGACCCTAACTATCAATTGATAGTCACTAGTATGAAAAATTGAGAATCGTGAGCTAATGGGCGGTCCATGCCGGACCATCAGCCGTCACGTATGAAGCCGGCGATGACATAATCACATGAATTCTTTTGGAGGTCCAAAAAGAACAATAAATAATACACAAAGAATGTGATATTAGTTTTACCAAAAGAAGAAGAGAATGTGATATTCTATTTTATTATCTTGACCAGGTGGTGTATTTGGAGAGGTGTCTCTATCGTATTGCTTGAGGTCGGTTGGAGGGCCCACCTCGTGCAAGCTTTAACACCACATTTCATTTGTTTATTAGTTTAATATTTTTTTAATCATCATTTCATTTATTTATTAGTTTAATAATAAAATGTAGAAAGGGTAAATAAATATATTGCGTCAGATAATAATAACAATTATATTGCTGACCAAACAAACAGAGTTCGCGTGCCGTTGCTGCAACTAAAAAAGAATTATTATTTTTCAAAACCTTAAAATAACTGTGTCAACAAAATAATCACATAATGAGATAGCTCTTGGGTATTATTACTATTTTATTTGTACTTTTTGGAACTGCAATACTATTGCAAAGAAATGTTTAACTAATAGAAAAGCTTAACAAATATTTTAAGAGCACCTTTTAAGAAGTTTAAAGAAATTCTTAAAAAAAAAAGTTTAAAGAAAGAATTTTATCTTGACCAATCTCTAAATAAGATTTTAATTCACTTTCAACCATTTAAATTTATTATGTCAATTTTAGCGGTCAACTTATGCTACAAATTTATTTTTTAGGCAAAGAGCTATGAAGGGCATACTTTATATAAGAAAATCGTTATTCAACGGTATATAAGTGAGATAATTTATGTACTCAATATTTTATAATTTTAGTTTATATTTGCTTTAGTTATCTACATTTTATTTATTTTTCATTCATGACAAAGATGGAAATATGTAATAGATTGGAGGGACCCATTTTAATAAGTGAACTCCATTAATAGGTTCCACTAATCTTTCGATTGTGTCTATGTCTCATAAATGAATAATAAATGGAGGGTAGACACATGAAGCAACTCGATTTCACTTATTATTTTTGGATAAATATGTGGTGTCCAAACTCACTTGAGTGGTTTCACTTAGCATAATATGATGATCACATGGGATCATGTCAAGATCCAAGAGTATCAGAGTTGATGGTTTAATGGAGGTTCCTTGATCCTTTTATATTGAAAGTTTGTCTCATAATATTGGTTAGGTGTTGCAAAGTCAAAGCCTGGGAATGAAAGTGAACCGGAGTAGGCTCCAGACAACCAAACTGACCCATTGGGCCGGGGTAAGAGAGCAGTTAAAAAGCCCAAATGGATGGACAATTTTGAGACACGTTAATATTGCTTTTATTTGCTTTGAGTTATTTCTCTAGAAGTATCTTTACAGTTTTTCTCTAGGACATGTGTCAGATTATGATTGCTGAAATAGTACCAAACTGAGCCTATAAGAAGCCAATACTGATCATGTAATTGTTATGCAAGAAATACATATATATTTTTCTCTCTCTTCTCCGATTTTTCTAGAGTTACTCAGAACTCAAATTTGAGAATCACCCTCTTCCCTTTTATCTTGCATCAACTGGTGCTTTCATTCCTTGAATCATGCCTCCTAAAATAGAAAAATCCATCGAGGAAATCATAGCCACCTGCCTCACCCATATGAAAGAAATGTTAGAAGCAGAATTCACAAAACACCAAGCTTCTACCTCAAACACCGCTATTCATCCACCGGTGCCAAAAACACCCAAACCTCACCTTTCACAGTTCGATGGCTCCAATCCCTTGGATTGGCTGTTTCAGGCGGAGCAGTTTTTCGAACTCACCCAAACACCGCCTCATCAACGCCTCACTTACGTTCCCTTTTACGTCCAAGGTCTAGCGTTGGTGTGGTTCAAATGGATGCACGCAAATCACCAACTCACCACCTGGGAACAATTTACTTCAACACTTGAACACCGTTTTGGACCTTCCACGTACGAAAACCACCAGGTAGCTCTATTCAAACTCAAACAAGCTGAATCTGTATGGATTATCATTCCCAATTTGAAACACTAGCCAACAAATTCAATAACTTGTCCCCATATTCATAGCTTAATTGTTTTCTCTCGGGGTTGAAACCAGAAATATACAGAGAGCTAACTATTTTACGTCCCTACAACTTAGCTGAAGCTATAGGACTTGCTAAGTTAGTAGAATCAAAAATTGTTGATTCACGCAGTACTCAGATGCGTTTTTCCAGACCTACCATTATTCCATCACCAGCTTCTCAACCACAAAACAAACCCTCTATTTTAGGTCTTGGTCCTTCAGTACCACCTGCTTCTTCCACGTTACCAGTTCAAAATTTCTCTCAGTCTAATCTCCAAGAAAGGCGTGCAAAAGGGCTCTGTTTTTTCTGCGACGACAAATTCACACATGGACACCGTTGTAGAAACAAGCAATTCATGATTCTCATTACTGAAGATGAGGAACCCCCACCTCCAGAGGATTTGGTTTCCATCACTTCAGAAACGGTTGAGGAGACTGTTCAGAGTTCTGACGTTTCCCTTGATTCCATGCACTTTTACCTATCACATGCTGCATTAGGTAATTTACTATCACCTCGTATACTACGTATCCACGACCTTATAAATGGTTTGCAAGTTACTATATTGATAGATTCTGGAAGTTCCCAAAACATTGTGTAACCTAGGGTTGCTGAATTTTTGAAACTACCAGTTGAGGATTTTTCGCCTTTTGATGTATTTGTGGGAAATGGGGCCTCTATTCAGTGTAACAGATTTTGTATGTTTGTTCCAGTCACATTATCAGGGGAACTTTTCTCAATACCTATTTTGTCCTCCCTGTACATGGGGCTGATGTGGTCTTAGGTGTGCAATGGTTACAAACGTTGAAACGTTTTGTCTTAGATTACACAATTCCACTTTTGGAATTCACGCACAACATCAAAACAATTACCCTAACCGGCATCACTCACAACACTCCTACCCCTGCCTCTTTTTCACAATTTTGCCGCTTTATTTTTACAGATTCTATACAATCAGCCCATACCATTACACTCCACCAATTAGACGCCAACCCTACCCCACATCCTTGTACACCTCTGCCTTCACAACCTTAATTAGCTGCACTACTCACTCAGTATGGATCTGTTTTCTCTATTCCTCAAGGTCTCCCACCTTCAAGCAACCTGGACCATCATATTCATTTACTTCCTGACTCCAAACCAGTCAATGTGAGACCATACAAATATCCACAGTGCCAGAAAGAGGTCATGACCACCATGATTCAGGATATGTTGCAAGAAGGGTTGATTAAACCAAGCACTAGCCCTTTTTCCTCCCCAGTACTCTTGGTAAAAAAAAGGATGGTACATGGAGGTTTTGTGTTGCCTATAGGGCTCTAAATGCTATTACGGTCAATGATCGTTTTCCCATTCCAAATATTGATGAGTTGTTGGATGAATTACACGGGTCAACCGTTTTTTATAAGTTGGACTTACGTGCTGGATATCATCAGATCATATTAGCTCCTGCAAACACCTTATAGACGGCTTTTCGCACTCTCGACGGACATTTTGAATTTTTGGTGATGCCTTTTGGGTTGTCTAATGCACCCTCCACTTTTCAGGCCACTATGAATACTATGTTGCAAGCTTTCCTTAGAATATTTGTGTTAGTTTTTTTTTACGACATCTTAGTCTATAGCAAAACGTGGGAGGACCACTTACAACATCTGCAACAGGTTTTGAGTATATTACAACATCATAAATTTTTTGCTAAATACTCAAAATGCTCCTTTGGTGTGCCTAAGGTGGACTATTTGGGACACATCATTTCAGGCCAAGGGGTTGAGGTGGACCCATCCAAGATAGAGGCCATTAAAGCATGGCCTACTCCTACTAATGTCACGTCGCTACGAGGATTTTTGGGATTGACGGGTTACCACTAACGCGTTTGGATCATCTATAGGGGGTGTCTGTCCCAAGGCTCTCACCCACTGACATTTTTTTAGCAAAAAAACACTGTCCAAGGATGCAAAATGCTTCAGCATATGACCGTGAAATGTCTGCTATAACAAAAGCCGTTAAAAAGTGGCGTCAATACTTGTTGGGGCGTCATTTCCACATCTATACCAATCACAAAAGCTTAAAAAATCTACTAGTCCAGACCATATAAAAACCATCCCAGGAGAAGTGCCTTACCAAGCTTTTGGGCTATGATTTTGAGATCCTCTACAAACCAGGCAAAGAGAATATAGTTGTTGATGGCTTATCACTCATTGTCACAGCTGAAACTCCCTTGTACACAACTATTTCGATGTGCCAACCAACTATCCTGAGTCAGTTGCAAACATTTTACGAGTCACATACAGTGGGTCAGCTACTAGTACAGAAACTCATTGATAAAAATACAACACAGACACAATTCAGCTTACATCAAGGGGTTTTATACTTCAAAGGCAAGCTTTTTATCCCATAGGAAACCAAGCTGCGTAGCATTCTGCTACAAGAATTCCATGCGTCTCCGGTAGGAGGTCATTCTGGCATAGCAGGTACTCTGCATCGCCTTGCTTCATCCTTTGCCTGGCCAAATATGACGAGAGACATCAAAAACTTTATTCAACAGTGTGAATTGTGCCAAGTGAACAAAGTAGCAAACCATAAACCCTATGGGCTCCTTCAACCTCTTCTCATACCTCAACATGTGTGGGAAGATATTTCCATGGACTTTGTCACACACCTTCCTCCTTCCCAGGGAAAAACTGCAGTTTGGGTCATTGTCGATCGACTGACAAAATCTGCTAACTTCATTACACCTCCCACCCACTATACAGCAGCTTCACTAGCTTCCTTGTTCCTCATCAAAGTGTACCATCTTCATGGCATGCCTAAAACGATTGTAAGTGATAGAGACAAAATTTTCATCAGCAAATTTTGGAAGGGGTTGTTCCGTCTCAATGGTACAACACTAACTTACAACAGTGCTTACCATCCAGAGACCGACAAACAAATAGAGGTGGTCAATAGGGTTTAAAGACATATCTGCGTTGTTTCGCTTGTGATGATCCACACCGCTGGGTTCAATTCCTTCACCTTGCAGAGTTCTGGTACAATTCATCCTATCAATCTGCCATCCGTATGACCCCCTTTGAAGCATTCTATGGACGCACACCACCCAAAATCTCCAGTTACATTAGTGGATATTCCAATATTGCAGCAATAGACAACACCCTCACAAGTAGAGGCCGACTTCTGCGCTTACTGAGAGAAAATCTGAACAAAGCTCAACTTCAAATGAAGTCCTTGGCCAACGCTCATCGCTTGGACCAGACATTTCAGGAAGGAGATTGGGTCCTTTTGAAACTGCAGCCATACCGACAGACATCGTTGAAGCATCATCAACCTTTCAAGTTGTCTCGCTGGTTCGTTGGCCCTTTTTGCGTCAACCGTCGCATCAGAGAAGTTGGTTATGAGCTGGATTTACCACCAACAACTAAGATCTACCCAGTCTTCCATGTTTCCAAGCTTCGTCCCTACTATGGCACACCCTATGTGGAACCTCTAGCGCTACCTACATCAGTGAAAAGCACAACTGTGTAGCTGGAACCTTAACAAATCTTGGGTTCGCGCAAACTCTTAGCATCTTCTAGATCTGTTCAGCAACTTTTGGTTCAATGGAAAGGTTTGAAGGAAGAGGAAGCAACTTGGGAAAATTTGGAAGATTTTGTGAACACGTGGCCATACCACAATCTGGAGGACAAGATTCCTCTAAAAGGGGGGAGTAATGTTGCGAAGTCAAAGCCTGGGAATGAAAGTAAACCGGAGCAGGCTCCAGACAACCAAACTGACCCATTGGGCCGGGGCAAGAGAGCAATTAAAACGCCCAAATAGATGGACAATTTTGTGACACGTTAATATTGCTTTTATTTGCTTTGAGGTATTTCTCTAGAAGTATCTTTACAGTTTTTCTCTAAGACATGTGTCAGATTATGATTGCTGAAATAGTACCAAACTGAGCCTATAAGAAGCCAGTACTGATCATGTAATTGTTATGCGAGAAATACAGATCTATTTTTTTCTCTCTTCTCCCATTTTTCTGGAGTTACTCAGAACTCAAATCTGAGAATCACCCTCTTCCCTTTTATCTTGCATCATTAGGCCATGCGTTTTGTTGATATTGAGTGACAATGACGATGTAAATGTGTGGATGAACAAGAAGACAAAGAGCATGATGATCGTTGCACAAATAAATTCCAAAAAGTGTGTGGAATTCGCCCATTTTAAAAGTTGAAATTTTTGCTTTTAAAAACAACAAAAAAACAAAGTAAAAAAAATGATAAAAACATGTCAAATAAAATTAAAAAAAAATACATATACCACAAAAAAACTCTAAAAATCAAATAAAGCATTGAAAACTTTTTTCAGATTTCTCTGAGAATGCAAAAAAAAAGGGTCTAAAGAATGAATTTTTAAGGCCCTAATCCATGTGGCAAATATGGCTCATCCAAATAGTATACGTAAAAGACTATCCAAACACTTCTTAATTAGTGCGCAAGGTAGAGGAATTAGATACCCAATTCCCAAATTATTACGCTATGATACTAACAAACGAAATTCCACTGTTTCAATATTTGCACCACACCTAACACAATAACACAATTATTGTGCACCCCAAAATCGTATCCAAGACCCCTATATCATGAGCACCCCATTTGCTGAAAAACACATTTTTTTTTTCTTCTTTCTATCAAGTTAGACCTCTTAACTCTCTTCAACCCTCATTGACTTGAGAGTTTGGAGTCATTGTAGAGACACCACTATCTCTAGACATTCGTCGACGTCCTCTACCTCAACTATTCTGATCATCGTCAACTGATCCTTTTCGAATTAAATATATTAGTAATGTGTATTGTGGCACTCCTATAGTATACAAGCAAGATGGAAAGAAAGACAAAAAGAAAATAATGGATGATGAGATTAATCGAAATGTCATGGTGCAACTTATGGCGGGAGGGGTGATATTATAACTTCTAACCATTATGGGTGACCATCGATTGCCTATCATTATCATAATTCATTTTTGTTCCATTCATATATTTCACTATTTACATTCTTTTTCATTTTTTAAAGAAGCTACAGACCTTTTTTCTCAAGGTTTGATATCTTTTTTGCATTCTCTCTTTCTTTGGCCCCAAACATTAACACCACATCATTCTTTCTCCTCTCCATCTCCATCTCCATCAGTTGCTGGTGAGTGGAGTTAGAAGTTGACCTCTCTCTCTCTCTCTCTCTCTCTCTCTCTCTCTCTCTCTCTCTCTCAAGCCGTTTTAGCGCCACCATTTCATGAGATAAGCTTTTCCTGAAATCTAGCTCCAAACTTAACAACAGATAAAGGAGAGAGAAACTATAGAAAAGATGATTTATTAGGGCTATAGTTTCATTTCATCCACTCTTGAAACTCTCCTTTTCCTTCCTTCACTTTCATCTCTTCTCCTTTTCAGTAGTCCTCTCGGGATCTGATCTCTCTCTCTCTGGTTGGAGAGAACAAAAGTAATTTGAACAAGGAGAGGGTTTAGTTCAATTCCCGAGGATATAACAATTTCACTTTCCACTTTTCATTTCTTGTCTGTTTTGTCCCCTTGTGTCTTTCTTTAGTGCTGCTTTGTTGTCTGTTTCTGTTGGATTTGACCAAGCTACTTCAATACGATCGTGTATCAAAGACAACCTTAAACAATTGTTTTTTACCATGCTTATATATCTGAGGATTTAGTGCTACAAACAAGGTTGTATATCATCAGATCCACACTTGAATTCTACTTGGAGATCTTGCATCCTCGTTTCAGAATTATTAATATCAAGGTTATTCTTTTTCTGTTATAGCTAGCTATTTAAAATATTATTTTTATTTGGTGCTTGATCTACCATATTATATGGGTTTGGCCTTAGTTTCTCTTCTTTACTGTATATATCATCATATCATGTATGAATGTTTCTTAATATAAATACCAGATTTTTTTTTTACAAATATAAATACCAGAATTGTGGATGATCATTAATTTATATAATTTTTTCCTCAAAGAAATTAATTATATAATTCAACAACCAAAACTAAAGACAGCTAAAGGACAAAGACATAAACCTTAGTCAACAGCTAACTAATTAAATGTCACTTCTCATGTGTGTGCACAAAATCTTTGACACGACTTTGATCTATGTTCGGTTGGTGTTTGTTTAACATCATGTTTCAACCTTTCCACCAGTTTTTTTTAGCTAGGTTTGTTATTAACAAGTACTGTTTTTACAATTGATGATATTTTTCTCAAATCGTTTGAACAAGTAGCTTCTAAGTCATGTTATCCTTTCCATATTTAATATTTTTTGTTTATGTGTAAACGTGATTTACTAGGAGTGCTTTATGATCAACTTATTTTGTAGGCATGAAAAGCTAAATGTTTGGTGCTATACCTGCAGACCATCATTCACTTGATCATAACCCTCCCTCCCCATAATTACATTGTAAAAAGTGTGCCCCCTCTACTGTGTTTTGAAACCTAGTTTAGTTCTACTCCTTTAAGGAAATATGAATAAATGTTTCATAAGGTAAAGTTATGAGTATATATGTGAAAAAATAAATTCACTCTTCCTATTTTTATTTAGAGGAGTGCTTTTTTATTCTTAAAGCAAATTAATAGTCCTTAATGTTTGAAAATAATAATCTCCTCAAAAAAAATGTTGGAAAAATAATCATGTATTTTTTTTTTTTGAAAATGAAAAAATAATAATGTTGTTAATTGCAAAAGTTCTTAACACAATTATTGATTAATGTTCTCCTTTGTTAATTACTGTTTTTTTTTTTTATGAGTACAGGTTTTAATTCTTGAGGTGGAACATGAATACATTTTCACATGTACCTCCAGGCTTTCGTTTTCATCCAACTGATGAAGAACTTGTTGATTACTACCTCAGGAAGAAGGTATCATCTAAAAAGATTGATCTAGATGTCATCAAAGACGTCGATCTCTATAAAATTGAACCATGGGATCTTCAAGGTATTGATTCGACTTCTATACTACAAAGCCTTAACAATCAATCCATATTATCTCACATTTTTTTTTATGAAAACAAAAAATTATTCTAGGAGTACTGTATTACACGTAACAATAAATTTATTTACCCTTAATTTATTAAAATTTGACTATACATTCATATAATATGAATAAATATATATGTATCATGCATAGAGTATTACTATTTATGATAACACAATATTTGCTACTGGTGATGTATTGCAAACAGAATTATGCAAAATAGGAAGTGATGAACAAAATGATTGGTATTTCTTTAGTCATAAAGATAAGAAGTATCCAACAGGAACTCGAACAAATAGAGCAACAAAAGCAGGATTCTGGAAAGCCACAGGAAGAGATAAGGCAATATACTCGAAACAATTTCTGGTTGGGATGAGAAAGACTCTAGTGTTTTACAAAGGACGTGCCCCAAATGGACAGAAATCTGATTGGATCATGCATGAGTACCGTCTTGAAACTAATCAAAATGGAATTTCTCAGGTAATTTTCCTTCTTCTTTTTGCTTTTTTTTATGGATGCATGTTTTTTTATAAGAAAATATTTTATTTATGAATCTCTAAAAATGTACCATTTTCTTTAAGAACAAGGCTTGCGTCAAAAAATGTACCAATTTCTTTAAGAACAAGGTTACAAGGCTTGCGTTGTCACAAGCAATCTAAATTATTTAGGCATTCTCACACAAATACAAAAAGGTAGATAAAGTATAATCAATTTTTTCGTTTTGTTAAAGTATTTAAACAACACTTTTTTTATGTGCTTGCCTAAGTGATTTATATTTGTGTTTGTGATCAACTAAAAGTTATCCCTTTTCAAATAATTTAATAAAATAATACATCTTTTGAAAGTTTAGCCTGTCTTTAGTACCAATTTTTTCATCTCTACCCTTTTTATTATTATAAATTTAGGGTTAATTTTATAAGGTTTTGCTATAAAAATGGGGTCAATTTTCGTTTTTAATCCCTCTAAAAAATTTCAGTAAATTACTTTTGATTTATACGTTTAAGTAAACTCGTGTGTATCATTTGAAATTTTGAATTATTTTTTGCAAGCATATTTAGTAGATTATAAAAATTTATGTTTTAAGCGCTTAAAAATTTATATTTAATTCATATTTTGTAAAAAAAAAAATTTGTGGAGATTGTTATCATATTATAAACATCTTTATAAAAATTTATTAAAAAAAGTTAAGGATATGCATGAGTTGACTTAAAGACAAGAACAAAAAATGGTGATGCAAAACATTCATAAGACCCAAACTTCCTAAATAATCAATATTATTTATAATAAAGAGGTGTTAATTAGTTTATTATTTTTAGTCTCATTTTGTTATTTTACTTGACGGTTTTTATTAATCAATAGCGATCCTTATAACTATCATTTACTAAAGTATATGTTAATTATGTTTTGATCTCTATAAATGTATCAACTTTTGCTTTTAGTCATACTGAAAATATCTTCAAACTTTTGCCTCCAATTTTCAATTTTACTCTACACATTTCATTTTTTTTTTGTTTTGTTTTGAGGGAAACACATTTTACTTATGTGATAAGAAATGGAGATACCCAATGCTTCTCCACGCCATGATTTTTTTTATTTTATGAAATGATATTGTTGAGAACTTGAAATGTAATGACTAAATAATTTGATCATTTAATCAAAAATTAATAACTAATTTTTACTAAATTTTTATAACTTCAACTTCTTAAAAAGAAATTTATAACTTCAGATAAAGACTAAATAATTTAACTATCTTTATTATCTAAAAGTAGTGATGTATGTGTCAATTACTTAAATTTTAAGTGCAATTTTCCAAACGTATAAGGAATGTGAGTCTTGATTAGAAAGAAAAAAAAATGTCAATTTTAGAGACCAAAATACAAATATATGGAAATTATTAGAGGAAAAAGTTTCACTTATTTTTTTTTTGCTTTTACCATATTCAAGTATTTAATTGCACGATGTTAAGTCATACGTGATCACTTTGTCCGTAATCTAAATTGACAATGTTGATGTTGTTAGATCGGACATCTTTACTCTAACTCGGACCCGAGTTATACGTGTGCATTTTTTTTGTCACTTCATCTAAAAAATATAATCATATGTGATCGGTTTGGCTTGATTTTATGGAACAAAGAAAAAAATCAAAACCAAAAACAAAAACAGCGTACATAATTTTGTTATTTTTCACAACATATGATATAGACATGGTCCAAATGTGTACCTTACTATATTTACAAAATTTTAATAATTTTTTTTGTCAAGATTAAAAATGTAAATATATTAACACCGAAAAAACATTCTCCTTAGCATAAGCGTATCAAGAGAAGAACACCAATGTTTAACAACAATAGCAAGCTGGGAAAAAGGAGGCCGGCAAAATTATAAAAAATTATAAAAATTATTTTTGTAAGGGGTCATTTTGGACTCTTTTTGAGAGGTCCATAATTAGATAATTTTGAAAGAATTATAAAAATATTCAAATGATTTGAAAAAATTATCTAAATCATTCTTCCATATTAGGATGATTTTGTTTTATAAAAAAAAAACAAACTCGGGTTTAAATTTGTAGACTATCCTTTCTTCTTTTTTCTTTCCCCATCATTTTGTTAAAGCCTTCAACTCCTAAACTCCTAAATATAGTCTAAAAGAAATTAGATACTAATTTCCATTAGAAAAAGATAGATATGAATTTCATTATCAATTCAACAATTTGATGCATTTTTGTTATTGGGAACAAAAAAAACAATAAGAAGAAATCTCCACACAAGCAATCAAATTTATTGTGGTTTATCTAGATCTTTCAATAATATATTTTCCCTCTCAACAACCGTTGGAATTTTCACGACAAAATTGCAAATCCTATGAACTACAATTTCTACACACAAAAATTACAAACTTTAGCAATGTCACACTACTACCTAAACCCTCAATACATGTCTCAAAAGGCTATAATTGTCAAGATGAAGAAAACTCAAACTAATTCTTAATATTTATAATAACTCTCCGCTTTTCTTTTCTTCACACTCCTAAATGTTAGGACTTGAATGAATGTCTAACTTGACATAACATTTTTTGATAAAAAAAATTGAAAATTTCATATTTGGTTAATTAAACTACACCATGCATGTTTATACTTTCTGCTTTTAGGTAGAATATTATAATTAGGCAGTTCAAAACTTCAAATAATAATGATGCTATCTATGTGTTTGATTGATAACTATAATAACTTGTACCACAGGAAGAAGGATGGGTTGTATGCAGGGTATTCAAGAAGAGAATGACAACAGTGCAAAAAATGAATGAATATGATCAATCACCATGTAATTGGTATGAAGATCAAGTTTCCTTCATGCCAGATCTTGAATCCCCGACCCGAACCAATTCTCATCCTCCTAACTATACTTCATACCACTCATGCAAACCAGAACTAGAATTAATGCAATATAACACACCCCACCAATACCATGATGCTAATTTTCTCCAACTTCCACACCTTGAAAGTCCAAAAATTACTCAATCTATTATTCCTTATAATCATCATGCTCATGCAAACAATAACAATATTGCACTTACTCAACAGCAACAACAGATGCAATATTTGCAGTATCATCAACAAAATCTTCACTCACTTTATGGTGGTAACAGCAGTAATGGCAATGATGAACAAGTTACTGATTGGAGAGTGCTTGACAAGTTTGTTGCTTCTCAGCTAAGTCATGAAGAAAATAATAATAATAATAATAATAATCAAGATCATGTTTCTAATAAAGAAGCTAGTTCTTTCTCCAATGCTGCTATTCTTCATGTGGCTGAACAAATTACTCTTCTTGATAATGGATCCAAAAAGAATGAAGTTTCTGAGGAACATGCTTCAACTTCTACCTCCAGTTGCCACATGGAACTCTGGAAGTGAACATATAGTAATTACTTGATGATATATGATGCATATTAATACATAGTATTTGGAAACTTGATGAGTATTGCTCCAAGTTGGTGTACATAATAAGCACACATATTTTATATCCTTATAATGATGTAAGCTGTTCATATATATATATGAACCTCTGGAGTCTGGATATATATATATAGACCAAATGTATTTTTATTTTAATACTAGGCAATCGATGATCAATTGCCAGAAATGTGCCTACATATATATATAACAATAAATTTGTACTTCAATGTCAACACTGGATGTGTTTATCCCAGTTGAATTTGATTTTAAAATTGAAGTTTCAGTTGTGCTCAATTACTCATGTCAATACTAGATGTGTTTACTCTACTCAATTGGTTTTATGGTATGTGTTATTTTCTTCTAAAATGTTTTAGCCGTTGGTTTCTTTTTGTACATGGGTTGGAATAACTCTACTGTTTTTCTATGATTTCTTTTTTAACATGGGTTGGAATAATTCTAATGTTTTGTATAATTTTTATTTGTGAAATATTTATTTTTTTCATTGCTCTCATTTAAAAAAGTCTCACTTAAAAATTTTCCTTAAACATAAAAATATCTTGAGTCGACGGCTGTTGAGAATTTTCCAATAAGACTCTCAAACAAGTGGTGAAATTTAAAAATAATACGTTGTAAGAGATTGAGACATATACTAGAATCTTGAAATTCTTTCATGAAGTGAAATTTTTAAAAATGTGGAGTAATTAGTACTCACCGTGAACATTCATGAACGGATGAAGCTACTCTTCCCTATATACATAGGGGATCTTGTGACTTGTTGTAGCATCTCAATCCAAGAACAAGAGAATAGTGTGTGAGATCACTTGTAGCACTAGTGTGAGTCTCTTGTTGGTGAGTGCATCCAAATTTTTGCAACTCTTTTGTAAGGGTCTAATTGAATTATTTTGAAGAGTGAAGACCATACACAATTTACCAAAATGTCTAGTGTTAATACGGCATACTACCAAATGGAAAATTTGAGAACCAAGAAATTGATGCATTTTTTCTAGAAAAAGTACATCAGTGTCTGATGTCTGATTTAGTGATTGATATTAAGATCATCTCGTAAAGGTGGCTCTTGGTTAGAAAAAATAGGGGTTTTTGTTTGTAGTACGAGTGGTTCATGAATCCTCTACTTTGTTTTATTTCCTAGTTTATTTATTTTGTTGGATCGAGTGATGGGTTAAGTACTAATTGTATTTTTCTCATTTTATTGAATAAAATTACTTTTACGGTTAAAAAAACCGGTTTGATTTGCGTTATTATTGTTGTAATTTTATTAGAGTAATGATAAGTAAACACAAAACTTGACACAAATACGACACCAAACACCTTTTTTTACCAACTTTTTTTTTTATTATAGATGATGACTTTGCAACGCAAAATTTGAATTGTGTTATTCACCATTAATCTCAGTACTACATTAACAAAAATATGCACATGATCACAAAATAATGAAGTGCTCAATGAACGATTATTAAGACCATATTATATATGCCTAAGATGTTTTCTCCAAGAGGAACTCTTCACATTTGAGTACTTTAGTCTAAATGGATTGGAGAATTAGTTAAGTCTTTCTACATTTGTGTATGTGTGTGTAACTGTAAGGCTATAGCTTCAGCACAAACAATGGTAAGCTATGATATTTCACAAGAAGTTGTGAGCCCAAAGCAAAGTAATTGCTACAAACCTGCTTGAACTTGAAGTGCAACAAGATATATAGCTATACCAAACTTCTATGATATTCATCAAATTCATAGGATATATAGGTGTGTAACTATATAATTTGACAGCGGAGTTAAGGAAGATGTAGTATCATATTATCAATATATCAACGGAATTTACTATTTAGCTATCTTGACACTACAAAATTCCATTTTTTTTATTTTTATAGTAAACTATTACCTTAACAAAGAGACATTAATTTGGCTCCATTCTGAATTAACGCATACCTGTGCATGAAGAATTTCTCATCTGTCTAGCTAACGCATGCTTTGCTTCCTCTTGGTAAACATACATAAACTACTTGCATGAAGATTAAGAAATAGATGCGTTCATTCAAAGTGTCAACGAGTGACGTGTGTTTTCACATGTTAAATTGGTTTATATACATATATATACTATTGAAGAAAGTCTTAAACAACCAATCATGGATGAGAAAATCTTATTTTTGTGTCATTTGATAAGGACAAATGAAGTTCCTATGTCGGGGGAGTCAAGAACCAAAGTTCCATTCAAGTAGTTATAATGACATGACACAATGATTAGGCGTGCTGGTTCAGATAAACAATTAATCATGATGAATGTTTCAATTCATAGTCATTGAAGCAAGCTCATGTCATGTCATCACATTTTCACAGAAAGAGAGGACTAGGAGTGTACATGTGAAAGAGCTAGATAGCATGCTTCCTACTTGATAGAAACAGAACTGGATTTTCATATGGATGACAACATGAGAAGACAAAAGTACTTTCTAGCACATGCCACCTTTGACTTTCATAGTTTGAAATGAAAGCCAAAACAAGCAAACATATGCATGCGCATTTATATATTAGCATATGTTAGTGAATAATTAAGTGGGGTTTATAAAAAGTGTTATGCAGCTTCATTTGATCAATTATGAAGGTACATTGACAAACATTCTTCACTCACCTTGTTCGGTTGCCAAAAGTTGGATTACTATTGTGTAAAAGGAAGGCCATACTCTAACCATTATCTGAGAGTGATTTAGCTTTGGTAATAGTAATTGTACCTAATGGAGAAATACATTATTTGTTTATTGTTGTTGTAGAAAATCGTAGAACCATAGGGATGAAGATCATAGATGTAAGCAAGAGAGCAAACATTAGAGTATTCATTTGGGAGATACTCGTAGAGACTCATAATAGAATAGAGTGAATAGATTTAATTAAAAAAAAGCAAAAAGAGTACACACTAGTCCTTATTTATAGGACTTAATGGACTAACCAATTGTGTAACTAACTTCCAACTTCACTGACTAACTTGTAACTAGCTATTAACTAATCCTAATTAACTAACCAAGTCCTATCTTACCAGTTGTTCCTATTTTAATTTGTTTCTTCTATTTTTTATTTTTTTTGGACTCAATTTAGTGTTTTCATTGATGCTTTGAAGTATTTTCCTTCCTGTGAGAGAAAGCCGTTTCGCAAATCATTGACAAATAATAGGGCATGTACGTACGTATATATCTTAGTATCTTATATCAAATGTCATCTAGTATGTATCAAGTACAAATACTCCAAATCTAAAAGACAATTTTGTCTATGAAACTGCAAAATGATAATACGTGGACTTTTTAAGTATTGAGGTGACGAAAGCAGTCGAGCACCATCAAGTCCTAGGCAAAACTTCATGCCTAGGGGATGGACCACTTACCACCACATAATATTACTGCAGTATACTACTTTTTTTTATTTTTTGTGAAGGATGTAGTATACTACCTATCTTATCATAAATACATTTTTGCTATTTTTATGTATATTAAAAAGAGTTGCAATGAACATAATATATCTGTTTTATGTATGATGTTGTTAACTACCCTTTATTTTATAGTAATAGTAATGTTCATCATAATTAACTCTGATAAATAAAATAAAGAGTAACGACATTCATACATCCATTTTTTCTACACCTGAAACACAATGGTTATTCATGTTCAAAATTTTAATTCACGTTCAAAATTGTAGTTAATTCATCTATAAGATTAACCACAATTTCACAATTTTTAATATAATCTAAATTAATTATATACTCAATTGAATTTATCACAATTTAACATTTTTTTTTTGAAAGGTTATCACAATTTTACATGTTATTAACAAGATATTCCAGATATATAGAAAAATTAGTGTAGATGAAACGCTTTCGTAAAATAAATTAGTAATATTAATTAAAGATTTAAAAATAATAATTAATCTATATAATAATTTTAAAAATATATATTTAGAGCTTGTAGTACATAGCATAATCACAAAAACCATGAGTAGGCCTTGTAATGCAAAGAGGGCACATTCCTTGTATAAAATGTTAAGGGAAACGACCGCAAAGGAGACAAGGAATTCTATGGTTATTATTGATGTCTTATTCTTTGATGCTAGTTTTTAGATCCACTTGAAAAGAGAAGAGAAATCCAAGAAACCTCAAACAAAAGGAGGTAAGAAAAGAAAAAACAAATATATGGAAAATGTAAAGGCCAAGCAACATGGTTAATTTCTCAAGTAAGTTGTTCACATATTGATTTTGAGAGAAGGTAGGCCCATATCTATTGATTGTGAATGGTTGCACTTTTGGCTTCCAAAAATGCGCAAACGAAGATAATTCTCTAACACCAATTTTTTGTGTGTTTAAAAGTTTTGGAAAATAATTCCCAAATGTTGTTTTTCGTGATAAATATCAAATAGGGAGGCCAAATGAGCAATCATTAAGGACTTTCTTATATTTTGACTCGATTGTGGGCTTTCGATATTTGGGCCTGGTTATGGAGTCTAAGGCCTTATGTATCATCCTAAATCATTTTTGTTTGAGAAAGAAATATTTTATCACGGAAAATATTTATCCTAAATAATTTACATTTTAAAATGAAATTTAAAATATCATAATTTTTTTGGATATATTGTTTTAGAAAAATATTTCTTTTAAGTTATTTTGATACGTTAGAATAGTTTTGAACAAAAATGAGAGGGAAACTAACAGCTAAAATACAATGAATTTATTTTGCATGAATATAATCACAAATATAACTTTGAAACAATTTTCATGAGATTAATTGCTAGAGATTAAGGAGCATATTATATCATCAATGGATTGATCCAAATTGTAAGAGATTTATACCGCTTAAATAAATGGTATCGGATTTAACTCCTATTTCTTGCGTATGGAAAAAATCGGTTGGGAGAAGAGAATTCAACTTGTTTACCCAACATATTCTAAAATGAAGATTAATCATTGCTAAACATCAATGAAAACTTCATAATTTCTTCTTATGAGAATCCATTATTTTATCATTTGGTATCATTAATATTGAGTTTTAATTACAAGAGTGTGTCATGTTTGGTTTACATTAACATGGCATCCTCTTTAAACTACTATTATTAATCATTCACATGATAATAGTTATTTTCACATCCATTCAATTAAATCACAACATGTGTTACTTTGTTATATTTTTGTTAAAATATCCCTATAAATATCCATATTCTAAAATGTGATTGGATGTTTGTTAAAAATAATTACACTAGAAAAATAAGTTTTAAAGTCTCCGATTTCCACACAAATCCTACATTTGAATATGTAAGCATGCAAGAGGAATTTGGAATCTGAGCCTTCCTTAAGTTGGCTGAATTGTCTTGACTTTAATTCAAGTTGCGCCAAAATTCACTGATGTGCACGAGCATTGTTTAGCGGCAAACCTTACTAGATATTAAGAAAAATGCATCAAAACCCTAAAACAGTCGTGCAACGAATATTTTGCACATTTGTTCCAAATCTTGATCATGTGTAACGGCAATGATGAAAGTTTCATGTCCAAATAGAAAAGTTAGAATGAGAACTTGAAAGACGAGAATGGTTAGTACCAACGCTTGTGAAGCCTATTTTAGAATGTTTAAGTCATATAAACAAGCAATTAAACTCAAGTGGTTAATGAGCTTCACCAAGGACAAATCGTTCGAGAAACCTGAGTTTTATTCTTAGGTAGAACAATTTTTTGTCAGGTTATCCTTACCTCACGACCGAACTATGAATTATCAAGCCCCTTTCCCCTACGAAGCGGAGGGTAAACACAAAAAAAAAAATGTTCAAGTCATATAGGATTTTCTAGGCCATTATATAGGTCGTACCCAATGCACAAAAGTCGAACCTTTGTAGGGTTTAATATAACTATGAAGTTGTTTACAACAACAACCAAATATTATCCTTTCAAAAAAAAAAAAACAAACAATCATTATCCCACTAAATAACGTTGACTACATGAATCAAACGACGTCATAACATTGTTCTATCAAAAACCAAGTCTTTCTCTGACTCTTTTATCTCTAGATCCTTCCTACCTCTGGTGATCAGACTCCCCTCCATCTGATCTATTCTCCTAACTACATAATTCACATGTCTTACCTCTACATGCTCAAAATACCTAAGTCTAGTTTCTATCATCTTTTCTACTATAGGTGCTACCACAACCCTCTCTTTAATGTCATCATTTCTATTCTAACTAATCCAGTTTTACCACACATCCAACGCAACATCCTCATTTCTGCTTTGTTTACTTTATGTTCGTGTTGGTTCTTCACCGTCCAACACTCTATCATGTACAACATCGTCAGTTATATCAATGTCCGATAAAAATTTCCCTTCAACTTAAGCGGTACTTTCACATCACATAAACACATGAGACACTCCTCCATTTCAACCATCCAACTTGGATGTGATGGTTTATATCTCCTTCTATTTCTCCATCATTTTGTATTACAAACCCAAGATATTTAAACCGTATAACTTATGGTATGGTATGATATGATCTTCCAATTTCACCTTTATGCTAGAAGCGCTTCGTTTCTTGCTAAAATTGCATTTCATATACTCTGTCTTGGCTCTACTCAAGCAAAAACTATATGTTTTTAAGGCTTGTCTCCTACCTTCCATCAAATTTTTCCTTCGACTCTCCATGTAGGACTATATCATCTGCAAAAAGCATATATGTGTTCTGTAAGTACATCTAAAACTAAGGTGGAAATGTAAGGGCTTAGTGTTGAACCTTTGTACAATCCTATTGTTAAGGGAAAATCGTGTCTCCGCCTTGTGTCCTCCACTAGTCGAGACCTCTTCATACATATCCATTATAGCTTGAATATTGGTCACTCTAACACCTTTCTTCTTCAGGGCTTTCCACAAAATCTCTTTAGACACTCTATCATATGTCTTCTCCAAATCAATAAAAACTAAGTGCAAATCAATGATATCTATGAAGTTGTTTGCTACTAAAAAATTACCTTGGATCATATGCCAATTTTTTAGATTAATTTGTTCTTCTACAACAAGTTAGGTTTTCGAATGTATCATTGAGATCATTTGCCGAATTTTTAGATTGTTCTTCAACAAGTTAGGTTCTCAAATGTATTCTGGAGAATCTATCTGTGGAGAGAAAACTCTTTTTTTTGCTAATAGAGAAAATTCATTTTCCAAACTTTATAATATTTTATGATTTAATTGGATATACTATGTTTACTATTAGCATGTGTAGCTAAATGGTTCCTTATACACTACAAGAAAAATGCTAACCACCCTAAAGACCACTGAAACTCACTCACGTTCATTGTAGACATAGAAGAGAAGAAGAAGAAGAACATAAAAGTAAATAACAATAAAATAAAGGTGAACTTTTATTCCAAGAACAAAAGATGGTTTTACAAACTAGATGGTTGCTCTATTTATAGTCTAACATTGACTTGAGCCCCAAGAATTAAATCACTAAAGTGTTACCCAAGAAACTGTGGGCTCCAGGTCAGAAATACTAAAATAGACAGCTTTGTCGAAGAAGCAAAAGCAGCAAAATGGCAAAAGGGGCACGCCACTTGTTATATTTTTGTACAAGATCTTCAAATTCTTTGCACAAGATATTTTGGTATGAGATCTTCATATTTTTGACATGAATCAGCTCCAATTCTCCTTTCTTTTGCTCCAAGACTTCATCTTTCAAATATTTGTTCCTAACATAAAATAACTTGCAATTGAAGTAAAATAGTTTTAGAAGGAAATAAAAACATATTAAATTTAATTAAAATAAACTTAAATATTAAATAAAAGACACTAATTAATGACTCATCAATACCAGTATAAAAAAATTTAAAAAGTCTTGGAGACCGTGACCTTTGTGGGTCCCCCTTCTAACTCCATCCCTTGATATATCTCTCAAAAATTCGCCTATAAAAAACAAGAGAGATTAGTCACGTTAGTCCCTCAATAGGAAAAGAGTTGTCATTTTAGTCCATGAATACAGATAAATTGCAAAATAGTCCCTGAATGTAGACTCCGTTAGTCAATTTATTCTCTGAATGTAGACTCCGTTAGTCACTTTAGTCCCTGAAATTGACCAACAGAGTCTACATTCAGAGACTGTTTTACAATTTCTGGGACTAATGTGATTACTCATTTCCCATTCAAAGACTAAGGTGACTAATTCCAAAAAAAACAAAGAACTCGTCACCTCAATATTTTATACTCTCTCAAAACTTCGTTCTCATATATCTCCTTACTCTCTCCCTTATTTCGATAACCACCGCCTTGCCTGGTCCTGCCACCTTTGGCCGCCACTGCATATGAATATCACTTTTCTAGTCAGTTAGTAAAATTATTTTTTATTGTTTTATCATTTTAATTTATTATTTGTTGTTATTTTGGTTAGTATAATTGTTAATATAAGCAAGTATATATGAATAAAATCAAGTGTTACGAGTGTTTGAAAGAGAATCTGTTAGAAGATATTATTAGTACGAGCATATGTGTTTGATATATAGTCGTAGTTTATTGCAAATTAAAAAAAATAACTTCAATTATTTCCAAATGGGTTAACTTCTAAAAAATACTCTCACGTAATCTCAAATTTGTTGTTACGATAACATATGTATTGGCTTATATCTTCCAGGGGTTAATTTCCATTGACCACAACTCCTTAAAAAAAGTACGAGGGCCATAATCCTTGGGAAATGATTACTTAGAATGAATTGATTGTAAGGAGCATGATTCAAGTGAGAATGTTACTTTTATTTTTTTGTCGGGATCTGAACCTCTAACCTTCCATATTTTATGTATTGTCTATATATACTAACTGAGTTAAGCTCACGAGGACACAGTGAGAATGTTACTTGGAGGAGCATGATTCAGTTCTAATTCTTTCAGTGGCAACATAATATATTTTTCAGTTTTACGTGTTTTACATTTAGAGTCCGTTTGTTATAGTTTTTTAAGGAACAAAATCTTTTTTTTTAAAAAAAAGTAATCACTTTTAAAAGTATTGTATGTGTTTGTTACAACTTAAAAAAAAAGCAGAATCTAAAAAATCTAAAAATATCTTCAAATGAGAAGCTGTTAATAGCAGCTTCTCAAAAAAAAAATAGAGGAGAGAGAAAAACAAGTTTCAAAAGATTGAACTAATTTTGCAACAAAAAATCTCTTTTATATAGTTGTATTCAAACAAACTAAATTATTTTATTAAAAAAAGTGATTATTATAATGGTACAGAAACGCAAAATAGATTTTGATTTTTTATAAAATCTCGAAAAAATAGTCTTTAAATTATTCAAAGTCAAAATGATTTTTATTTTAATCAGTGGCAAACAGGACCTTATTTATTAGCTTAAATAAATTTGTAGTCTCTAAAAATACACCGACTTTTTTCTTTAGTTTCTCATGAAAAAAAAGTGGCCGGTTAGCATATGCTTATGGTGTTTTTCTTTTGTTGACAAAAGCTATATAGTAAATAAATTCTTAAAAGAATTAAAAGGTGTAAATGCGTCTAGTTTGTGTCTTTTAAACTGTAATAACGTACTACGTTTCTGGGAAGGATGGAAGGAAGAGTTTTACCGTGAACCACCACTGTAAGCACACCAGATTTTTCTTTTCTTATTTTTTTATAGAAGAATTTTTTCTTGTAAAATTAAAAGAAATTAAGAAAGCACATAGAATTTTCACTTTCTTGGTTTCTACACGGCTAACCCAAAACCTCCCTTTGGACAAAAAGAACTGGCAAACCCTCATATCCACACAAACAGCACCAACCAGGCTTTTTATAGACAACTTTTCTTCATTCGTACATGTGTTACACATCTTATGAACTTATCATAGTCTTACACTGATCATATGAACATGCGGTGAAACATTTACTCGTATTGATTTTTTTGGGTGCAATAGTTATATTAATTAATTGTATTACTGGCACCCTCGAGGGGAGGGTGAGGTCCAACAGGCGGTTTCTCGGGTGTGCAAGTCTGGTGTACCTTCGAAAGTTGTTGTCTTCTCTTGGCAGCTTATCCTTGATAGGATTCCTACTGGGTTCAACCTTGTTAGTCGTGGTGTCCTACTTTCGGATGGGGGTTTAGGGTGTGTTTTCTGTGCTGTGTTGATTGAGTCGTCGGTGCACCTGTTCCTTTCGTGTCCCTCTATCCTTCCGGTGTGGTATTAGGTGTCTAGGTGGTTGGGTTGGGAGTTTGTGATTCCTTTAGGTCTAGCCCAACATTTTTTGTCCTTTACGGGCTTAGGTGGGGGAAGCGAGTTAGATTAGGTTTGCTTCTAGTTTGACATGTTGTTATTTGGACCATCTGGATGTCCCAGAATGACCTTGTATTTTTTGGTGGCGCCCTTTGAGAGGAGTCTGTGGTGGATAGAGCAAAACTCTTAGCTTTGAAGTGGTTCATAGCTAAGTGCCCTGCTAGTTCTTGCACTTTCTATAAGTGGGAGGTGCAGCCCGTCCTATGTTGGCAGCGATAAGGGGTTGTGGTGGTTGTTTTCCTGGTGTTGTTGGGGGGTTGGGTGGGGGTTCACAGCCTCTACTTTTCCGGCCTGGCTTCATGGGTTGCTCTTTGTGCTCTGTGTCCATGAGGTTTTGGTATGTGCGGCGTTTCCCCTAGGGGTGCTTTTTCGATGGTTCTTCTTCTTTGGTGGTTGTTGTTTTGTGTTTTTGTTGTTTTTGGTGATCCCTTGGAGTGTTTCTGTTTCCCCGTGTGTGGGGCGAGGGTTTTATTCCTTGGGTGTTAGTGACTGGCGTCTTATGGCGTCCTTTTGGTGTATTGTGTACATGTTCCTTTTTATCTATATATGTATATATATTTTGTCATCCAAAAAAAATTATATTAAAGAAAATTCTAGAAGTGTCATAAATATACAAGTTAAGAAAATCAATATAATATTATTATCTTAGAAAGTTTATATTCAACTTTTTAAAGTTTAAAAATTGATATTTCCATTATTTTTAATTTTCTTAACATGGGCCAAGACACATGCAGTTTAATTTAACAGACAAATAAAGCAAGACTTAAGTATATTCTTTATCTTTTTAGTTCGGAATATATGAAGAAGAAAAAAAGGTAACTAATAGAAGGCTTGTAGGTCTATTTTGTGACTTGAGGTCTCGAATTGTTCAATTGTGATGCTATTGGGCGACTTCAATCATATTCTAATTCCCCAAAAAAATGTGAAAACAATTTTTCTCAAGCTAGTGAGATAAGTTTGCCGACTTGTTAGCCAAATGCAACCTACTAAATTTAGATTTCTTTGGAAGCAAATTTATCTGGAAATCTCATAGGTGGTCGTTTGGTGCTTGGAGATCGAATCAAGGACTTCTTGATGTAAACGGGCGTATCCGTTTCTCATAGGACACATCCCCATTTCTGACATTTGATAGGTTTTAGGACAACTTTGAAAAAATGACCCCCTAACGTAATACACTCTAATTTTTATTTTTTTTATAAGCGATGAATAAGTCATGCATTAATTATAACAGGTGACATCTCATCTCTGACGTAAGACACTTAAGTAGACATATGTTACATTAGTTTATCTCACCTTAAAAATTTGATTTCCATAACAAACAAGAAGGATTGAGATTGGAATTTCTGATGAAACCAAAATCCTAGGTCACTTTTTATTCTGGCATATTTCAATCAAAAACCATCCTTCTAAAAACTATTTATTTTAGATAATCACCGTAGCAAAAGAGATTGGTACTCAATACAAAGTATTTGGGAAATCGATACTAACTACACAGTAAAACCATGCAATTACAAGTTTATCACCATCCAGTTTCTCATAGGACACATCCCCTCTGAATGTTGATCGTAAGAATACTATTTTGGCTGCAGTTTTAAAGCAGAAAGTCTGTATGGCTCTTATGAGCATGAAATGCTATATTTTTAAATGTTTTTCAAGATGGGTTCTAACAATCTTTGTAACCGTCATATAACTAGTATACAAGACACAAAGATAGAATGTATAAGTAATTAAGTGAATTGGAATATTTTGAAGTTAGTATTGTGATTTGTACAATGAGCCTTGTGAGTTGTAATTGCTTGAGACAAAACGATTAACACAAAAAATGCAATCATTGTGCTTCTTATTTTTTCCTTTAATATTTTCATTGTGAGTGAAACATCGACATTTTCCATAAATAAAAAAGGTTAGAGTAAGCATTATACTCCACATAATATATTATATTTTCATATAGTAAAAAGTTATTTGAAAAAAAGAATTAACAAAAAAATCAAGTCTAACAAACATCTAGTGGTGCAATATGACAATAAAGGTAGAGTAATTAATTAAGCAACTAATAAGATGAAATAAAGAAGAAGCACTAGTAGTAGTTGACATGTAGCTCATGAACCTGAACTTGTCAACAATGCAATATTAACTTGAATGTTTTTGTTTTTTTGTTTCAAGTAAGTACATGTTTCCTCTAGCTTAGGTTCAAGTGTGAAGACTCGAGTATCATAGCTAGCTAGGTTCTGTGCAATAATAACATAACATAACATAACACCTCTGGCATATGTGGCTATAGTGCATGCCTATAAACATACGTACCCTCTACTCTAGTTTTTACACACTCCCGGTTTAATTAGTCACAAGATGCTAATGTTAGTCTACACAACTATAGACATTATGGTTTTACCAATTGTGTAATTGCTATCCACCCTACAAGTACAATGTCTCTATTTTCCATTTAATGAACTCTTTTGCTATGGTACAGATCTTAATTTGAAGTTGATTTTCAATTTGATTTGTTTCCTATTATTCTGTAATATTATATATGTATATAGGTACAATAAAAGTTACGAAGAGATAAATTGAATAGTATATTTAATTTACACAATGTGGATGCAGACAGAGATCAATTAGATAGGTAGTGAATTCAGATTTTAAACGATAGTATTAATCATTTCCACTGTTTGGTACTTCAAATTGATACCATAAAAGGTATGCGTATTTATTAAGTATACTACTCTAAATTGAGAATTAAAATCACCACCCAAAAAAAAAAAAATGAGAATGAAAATTAAAAATCAAGGCCCAACTGCAGTCATTGAAATCCAATCTCATTAAATTTACACATTGTAAACCTAAATCTGAATTAGTTACCTTTTCACATATAATAACTAAAGTCTTTGAATATTTTGTATTCTTAAGCTCGTTTTCATTTTACTTTAGAAAAGCGTCCTTTTTTTAACAAGTTAAAATGAAATATAATATAATAAAGCTAATAATGTTGTCTTAATGTTAGACTTGATATACATTAGATTTATAAAAATATTTCGAATTACTTACTATATGGTGTCGCGTCAACGATACGGCTACTCATGGGAAAAAGCGGGCCATGGCCCACCCAAAAAAAATTATATGATAATTTAGCAGGTGGTTTATACCGTTTAACGGGGTTTAAAACCTTGCAAAATGTTTATGGGTTTTCTTTTTATTTTCTCCCTTGTATCACACTTATATTTGGGAGGTTTTGCCAAATTTTTCAGAAGTTTACAAACCTCTCTATTTTACGAGGGTTTATAATCTCTCTTGTATAGTTTTGCAGGAAGAAAAAAAAGTTCTCCCTTACTAATAATTGTGTTGTCAGAAAATTCTCCCTTCTAATATTTTGCAATTATAGCGGTCGTAAATTATGTAATTCATTTTGTTAAAATATTCAAATTTTCATTAAAAATACAACCATAGTATAATAACATAAATGTATTTTAAATATTTGTAGTTCAAACATGAAATGTATACAATTCAAAATTCACAATTGCTTAATTAAAGTCTTGTACTAAAATAGCTAAGTAACTTAGAATGATATACTTTTTTTAGGGAGTTAGAATGATATGATCATATTGCATCAAACAACTTGTTCACTTTTGGTCGAAAGTGGAATGAGTCCTTGGAGCGAAAGATCATAGAATCTTCAAAAAAATCCTACCGGCAAAGTGACGTTGTCGATTACTATCCGGGGAAGGGCTTGAATTGGTTGAAAGTGTATAGTCACAAGGAGATAAATTTTATAGGTAATCCAGATCTATCGAATTATCATAAATTGGCATTCGCTTCTTTGTGGTGGAAAGATTTTCATGGGGTATTTTGGTGAGGGATGGTTTAGGTGATTGGTTGTAGGTGCTTTGCGCATAAAGATTGGTAATGGTCGTGACACTCGATTTTGGTTGGTTAGGTGATCAACCCCTTCGATTGATTTTTCTAGTTTTATTTTTTGTCACCTTGCATGCCGAAAGTGATATTTCAGATATGGGGGAGTAGGTGAATGAGGTTTGATGTTGGAAATTCCGTTGGAAAAGATGATTGTTTTAATGGAAAAATGAATTATTGACAAATTTGTTGTGTTATTCAACCGTCTAGTTTCATGAACTCCTCGATTGCATGGTTTTCTTCATAAATGAGAATGTATGTTTACAGTAAACTCAAATTATTTTTACTTATGTATAAGTGTTTGAAAAGGTTGTGGGATATTTATACATTGTCAAAAGTGATTTGCTTTCTCTTGACAATTATTACGGGGTCGCCTCCCTACAAGGAGAATTTTGATTAGTCGTGACATATTTGATTTGTTGTATGAACCTTTTTGTGGGTGGTGTGCAGAACATCCTTGAAGTTCATCTTTTTATAAAGAGTTTGTTTGTTGAGTCCATTTGGTACGAAATCTTTAAGTGGTTTGGGGTGCCCGTGGCTCTCCTAGGAGATTATTGTGTTATTACAAAGCTTTTGCTATACTTTCAGTAACAGAAACAAGGTAAATGGTCCCTTGCTTGTGTTGGCGTGCAACTTTATGGTCGATTTGGAAGACGAGGAACAACCTAATTGTTTTGTTGAAGACGATCTCGGTTGAAGACAATCTCAGTTGAAGAGGTGGTGGACATTCAATCAAAAGCTCATCTTGGTAATGACTTTTAGCAAAGAAGTAGGAGGACCCTTGTTTATTCTATGAATGGCTCACTTTTCCATTAGATTGTATTCTTAGACAATGGTATGAGTTTAGGGTATGTTTTCTTATTTTATTTTAGTGGTAAAGTACTCTTTATACTTATATTCTTCAAGGTTAAATACCTTTTGTACTTTGTTTTTACTGATTTTTCAATAAATTTCTTCATTTACTATTAAAAAAGGATATTGCATCCCGTCTCATATATAAGGAAAAAAAAATTAGGTTCATTGAATAATTAATGTATTTGATTTAAAATGAAGATTAGATACATTAATTATTCAATAAACCTAAAAAAAGAACTTTTATTCTTATATATAAGACCGGATGGAGTATAAAGAAAATACATTTGGATTATTCGACAAAAAAACCGAGCTTAGAAAAATAGATGATCGATCGTTTTAAAACATACCGGTTATTGTTTTGTAAACACATCCAATTATGTGGATTTGATTTTGAATTTAGACATGGTTTTCATCATATAACCGGATATTTTGTTCACCACTACCTAACACAACAACAAAACATCCACAAGCCTTTGTTCCCAAACAAAGACTAGGAACTACTATTTCACTTCTTTATTTTTATTTTCCATCTGTAGTATAAAAGAACTAAAATTCATGCAAACCGATCACTTTACACACATAAAATAACCAAAATATTGTTTGCAATTAAATTGTACAAAATTATACTCCCATGCACAAATTATATAAACAAACCCTTAAGTTCATTCTTTCAAAAAAAAAAAAAAACCTTGAGTTCATAATATTAATATTTTCACATTTAAAGAAAAATGGTCGCATGTTTTATGTTCCTCCTCATCGGTCTCTGGCATGCTTTAATGTCGTATGATGAAGAGGCAACAAGAATGACTTCTTAATTAATGGAAACAGCTCGAATGTTGACAAAACATGCCAGTACAATTTGAAATAGACTAGCAAAGCTATATATTGCCAACAACAGTTATTAGTTATCACCGCGAGTACTAACAGTCACATCATAGATTCCAAAGATGAGTAAAGAGAAATATACATTTGAGACATCAATTAATAAACTCACCGCACCAAACATACTTTTAATTTTGTTTTTCATAGAAACACCAACCAAACACACTTTAAATATGTTTTCACTTTTAATTATGAGCCTCAATTCCAACATATTATTAAAAAAATAATTAAAGATGAGACGATACGAGTCTCTCTTTTAATTAACCAAAATTTTACCGTGAGCTTAGCTCAATTGGTAAGGACAATGCATAATATATGCAAGGTCTGGGGTTTCAATCCCAGACACCACCAACAAAAAAAAATTAACCAAAATTTTAAATTTGATCATGATTTTTAACATGATGCAATCTTAAAACTCTTAGGGAGAGTTTTTCGTTTGTATTTGCACAAAGGATACTTGATTTTAAAAAAAAAAAAAGACTTTAACATTTAACACTTTTAAGATTATCTGTAAAGATTTATTACAAAAACAATTTTCTTTTGTTTGTTTATTTTATTAATCTTTTTATTTTATAAAATGATTTTATAAGAAACAACTCAAAATTCCGTAAAAAAACTCATATTTCCTTAAAAAAAACACAATAATTTTTAAGGAGACTACTATATGGATCTGGTCCAAAAATTAACCTTGCTATTTTTTTTTTTGTAAATCTTAGTATAATATTATATTTGTTCTTTGGTTTTTAATATTATAAATATTTTTTAATAAAAATGATAAGGGTCGACGTCCTTAGAAATTTTTTGAGATGTTCATATTAGAAATATTATAAATTCTCGTTTAAGTAAATATTATAAATCCTCGTTTTTTTTCTTTCAAAATTGTAACCTCTTAAAAGTGGCAATTCTCTTTCGAAAAAAAATGATATTTACAGGGGGAAAAAAACTCTAACAAACATACCCCATACCTGAACAAGTTATTTTATTTTATTTTTTCATGCTAAAAATGTATTAAAATTAAAAAAGAATGATGAAGTGCCAAAGATGATTTCATGTTTTCAAATTTCAATTAGTCTGCTGCTATACTGTACAAAACACTATAACATCGTGGAAAAGTTCATTTTTTTAAGATAAAGAACGAGCAAGATCGTGGAAGAGTTCATTCCTACTTCATCCCAAACAGTACAAAATATGGAATATATATAGTTAATATTAATTTAGGGGCGTCTAATATAGACTCTCGATCTAAAGACAAACCTTAATAGTTCTAGTAAATTTTAATTAAATATTATATTTATTTTCCATTTTTTTAATATAAAATGGACTTGTGTTACTAAAAAGAGTATAAGAGTCCATCTTTAAACCATTTTTTTGAGAGGTACATATTACATCATCCCAAATTTCATTCAAAAGGTACAACATTTGTAGACATACATGCATATGGTTGTGTCCCCTTGTACTTCATGTTTAATGTAGACTTTGGCCACACACATCTTCCATTATTCATGTGGATGCTTTTCAATTTGGAGGTAGGACGATATTAAGATTTTAAAAAAAAAATGTAATTATATTGTTATAAGTAGTTTAAAAATCTAACAATATTAATAATTATTGATTAGGTTTTATTTATCTTTCGGCAGAACTCTATATTATCAAAATCTTATTCCCTTATAAAGACAAAAAAATGATATGTCAGATTTTTTTTAATGACAATTTTGATTGATTAATTATAATGGAAAACGATACAAGTGTTTGGATGATATGTCATGTATATAAGTGTCTGAGTGTATGTAATTTCCCTTTCAACATGTTTAATATACATAATGGGTAGGGTTCAAATTTTAGATAAGAATATCTTGATGGTATGTAATTGTAAGCCAACCAAAGCTTACAAGTTCATTAAATAATCTTGGCATATATTGAATTAAGCACCTTGACTATACTACTATATATTTAGAACAAATTACAAATGAATTAATGATGACTCTATTTCTTTTCTTTTTTTGGGATAAGGGAATCCCAGAAGCTAGCTTACATGAGCATAGAGATGATGAAGTCGTTTCTGATCGGATCTCCCTTCAAATCAATATATGGATCATGAAAGCAGTTGACAACCATCAAATTCACCAAAATTTAAAATGTAAGCATATGAAAAGATTCTAATTCTAAGTTTGTGGAGTAACCTATTATAGTTAGGTAAAATATAAAAGTGAAAATAAAATAGAAATATAGTAAAGGACAAAGGTGGTAAGGAGGAGGAAGAGGAAAGTCTGCACACTGAGATGTTTTTTACTGACTTAAATGCGTATCAGAACTGTGTTAGGGCAGCGAGAGGGAGTTGTCAAATCAAGAAAAGTAAAACTTGCATGTTTATCTCTTTTTCATAAATATTATTATTATATGGTTATGGAGAAGCTATTATGGAGTTTCTATAGTTGCACTGACTGTTGAATGAGCGAGGAGCCCTAAGGAAACGGAAGAGAGATAGTGTTTTATTTAGGGTTTCACTGGTGCCTAGTGGGGTTTTGGTTGTTCCTTTGTTCGGAAATTTAGGAAAATTTATTTGAAAAAGTTGTTTTGAGATCAACCAACACCACAAGACAAGACCCTCTTTAACTATTGAAAACAACAGGTGAGTGTGTGAAAGCTATCACCCCATGCACACGTCCCTTTCTAGCTCCTCTCCCCCACATCTGCCGCCTCTCTCTCTCTCCCACATACACATTGGAATTCCAACCACATATATGTTCCTATGTTTATGATATAATAATAACTTCTTCTTCGTCATGTTCATGTACAAATTAATTTACTCCTTTTCATGCCCTTCAATGTAAGTAAGTATCTGCCTGCATATCTATATCATCATGAATGAATGTTGTTAGAACTGGACCGCAATCCAATCGGTGAAACTTACAAATCATAGATTAATATTGATGGTGATTGTTAGTATATTAAGCTCAAAGTGACTCGACCTACTTATCATTTCACCTTTTAACTCGCTCAATTTGGCCACGGAACCAACCTTATACCTTAATCATCCGTGCATCTAAGATGTATCTCTAAAATAGTTTAAAGGTAATCCTTAATTTTTTAATCATCCAACAAGTTAGTTCTAAGTTCAATAGATTGAATCTGTCAATCTGATTTGATCAGATTCCATAGGATTATAGACCAACTATTCATGATTACATGATATTATAAATTCTTAATATACATTATTTTCTTGTAAACTAAGATATTCTCCACATTTACGAATGGTTTTAATTGATTGTCAGACTTTGACTGCCCCGTGGTTCCACGATTATCTTGAAATACGAAAATAAAATTTATTTGAAACTGTGACACATCAACGCCATGATGCATTTGCGAAACAAACATTTGTTATATATAGCATTGTTCATTGTTTAGACTAATCTTTTGAAGTAATATTCCTTATGTCCCTTATTATAAACACTCTTGGAGAAAAAGTTTAAGAGATTTATATTTTTCAAAAAATATTTTGTTATTTGTCACGTACATCAACATACACTTTTCGATACACTCTTCCACTAATTTCAAATTACATGAATTCTATCAAGTATATTTAGTACCCAAATAATGTATTAAGGTTTATTATTAAAATAGTTTGTTCCATTTGAATGTCAAACAAAAAAATAATTTTGTATCAAAAACTCACCCAAGCATTTTGGAATCCAAAATTAAAATTAAAATTTGATTGTGTTATTCTAACCTATTTCTTGTTTCTTTTTCGTGTTATCATTTTATAAGTACTAAATTTCCATCGTCGTTAAGCAATACACAACGTAAGTTTTCCCTTTTCAATTGCATTCTATCATACACAAGAACCAAATATTGAACCTATAACTACTTATTTAAGATATACAAATCTCTTACCACTTGAACCAATCAATTGTTGATTAATTTCTATATCATATATATAAAATGCATATGGATAAAAACTGATGTATAAACTAGAGCAATATTAATAAACAAAGAGAGAAAGAAAAGGGTTTCAAGGCAATTTGGTTCCCTATGTTTATTATGTTTATTAGTATTTATTAATTAAGACAAGAAATAGAATAGAACACAACCTCTTTATATATATCACTCTCAATCTTTCTATCTATGAACTGTCTCTCTGCACCTTTCTTTCACAACACATAATCAAAAAAAGCATATCCAAGGTGTGGTGGTTAACTTGTCCATCTATCTATCAATCAATCAGTCAATCAAGAGACCAATCATCAAACCGAATATATAATGTCGTCCTCTTCAACCACAACATTATCCTTGGACCACCTCCCTCCTTCCGAGCAACTTTGTTATGTCCACTGCACCATCTGTGACACCATCCTTGCTGTATGAAACATCACTATATTTTCTCACTCCATTCCCCACTTTCCAACACTAGCTTAGCTAGGGTTTTTCTTCTCCATTTTTTTATGCAAATATAACTTATTCCTTTTTTTTTCTCTTCAGGTGAGTGTTCCTTGCACAAGCTTGTTCAAGACCGTTACTGTGAGATGCGGTCATTGCACTAATCTGCTCCCAGTCAACATGCGTGCATTACTTCTTCCATCCCCAAATCAGTTTCATTTGGGACACTCTTTCTTCTCCCCAACTCATCATAACCTTCTGGTTATACTTTCTTTTTTCCCACTTCTTTTTTACTCTTAATTACAGTCTTAACTTTATATACCCTACATTAATTACTTTGCACCTAAGTTCAAAGTATAACTTTTGTGGTGTGTTGATGCATTTTTTTCTTGCAGCAGGAGGAGATGCCAAACCCAGCTCCAAATTTTATGATGAACCACATAAATGCACCAAATGATTTCTCTATGCCTCCCGCTAGGACTGTAGCTGATGAGCTTCCACGCCCACCAATCATAAACAGACGTAAGATTCATTATCTATACTCATTTTGTTTGAGCAACTTAGGTTTTCCTCCATCAAAACGATGGTTTTTGTTCATCTACTATGATTTTGTTCATCTTCTATAATATTATTATTTTGCTTGAAAGCAAGGTTGGCTTAGTTAAATAAAAGTTGTAGAGTTCAAATTAACAAATTATGGGAAAAGCTAATTAGTATAATATGCTTATAAGCTTTTCAAAAAAAAAGAAATTAATAAATTAATTACTCAAAAAAATAGTAAATAAAAATAAATCTTTACTTTATGTGGTTGCTATTGATTGGACAGTATTGTTGAGGTACTCTTGGTCTTGTTCCACTTTCTTTTGGTAAAACGAAGGAAGTCTTTTATGGCATCATCTCGACATTACCTTAAACCATCCCTTACTTTAAAGTGTGCATGCCCTAAATTAAAGATATAATGTCTCTATAAGTAATGACAGGCTTACATCAAAAGATAGAATATTTTCACCTTAATTTAGCTTATCATAGAACAGTTTGTAATACTATAAATTATTTATTAATTTTAGGGCACATCCCTTCGTCACGAGGCTATGTTTTTCTTTTTTAATGTCCTTTTTGTTAATTTCTCGGTACAAGCACCAACATATATAGATGAAAGCAAACTTAGGTAATTATATTGTATGTTTATAAAAATTTATGTATATATTTTTTTTGGTACAAAAAAAAATTATATATTATATATGTGAAATGGGGAAAGTATGTAGTGGAGAGAAAAATATATAGGGTACTTTTCTTCTCCCCCGGAATAGTAGTTGTTTAAAGCTTGTAACATTCAGTAATAAGTATCATCTGAATCATAAGGCATAGATTGCAGACAGTTGCAATAACACCTCATGCTAGTAAAAATAGGCAACAGATTAATTGAATTGAAAGGTTAAATAAATGAAAATTTCCAACTATATGAAAATATAACAGGAAGTGATTTTGATATATATGATAACGGTGTGTTAATGTCCAGCTCCAGAGAAAAGACAGAGAGTTCCCTCAGCATACAATCGCTTCATCAAGTGAGTAGTCATTTAAAACCATTGTACTTTTTTTAACTTCATATTCAATTTCTGTTATATAGTATTAATTTTTTTTTTGTTAATGTTATTAAAGTGTGAAGTAAATCTAAATACGGTCCATCTGCAGGGACGAGATCCAACGCATTAAGTCTGTCAATCCTGATATTACCCACAGGGAAGCCTTCAGTGCAGCTGCCAAGAATGTATGATCCTCCTTTTCTCCTTAACTTATAATTAAATAAATAAAAATGTTATATTTAAATAAAATTAATAACCCTAGATGTTGGATCTTCTCTTTTACTTGTTAGTTGTGACTTAGGTTTTAAGATTTGAATTTTCAGTTGATTTTTTTTTTTAATCAGCAAATATTATTAAAGGCATATATAGCCTACGCAAGACGCGCAATTGACTTACCGAATTTTCGGTTAATAGATCAAACATAAATTTCATTTCAAATTTTAGTTGAAGTTGATGTCTAATGAGTGTGCCTCACTTAATCTAAAATTTCATGTATACAAATTTATGTAATACTTCTAAAAAAAAAATAATGTAATAAGATTTTAATGAAAATATTGATTAATAAAATTTTTGTTTCTCATATTAATGTTGTGTGTTGACATTTTTCACAAAGAAAAAGGATGCATTTCTATACCTATAAAACATGTAAAATATAAAAAGGTCATGTGAGTTTTGATCACTAGAATCCAATTTTTTTAAGTCCATGATAGTATTTCCCTGCCCTGTTTCAACAAATCAAAATGAATGATATGGTTTTCTAGTTCATTTTGGACTGCCTTTTGATATGTGACATACTTTCTGTGTGACAGTGGGCCCACTTCCCACACATTCACTTTGGTCTCATGCCTGATCAGACTATGAAGAAGACAAATGTGTGCCAGCAGGTAAATTATCATACATATATATACACCACTATTCTCGCTGAAAAATGTTTCAGACAAATAATAATGCATATTGATATATCCCATGACTTTTTTTATTTCTGATTGTTTGAGTTTAATGTATCATTCTTTCTTATCCAGGAAGGTGATGATCAGATTCTGATGAAAGATGAGGGATTTTATGCTTCAGCAAATCTTGGTGTTTCGCCCTACTAATGCATCAATCTCTATATGCCTTAATAATATAATGTTATGTTGATAATCAAAGACTACTACATTATCACTAGGTAGCTCTTTTGGGATTTTGCATATGCATGTAATTCGCTTTTTCTTAAATTATGAACTTTCTTGTCCTTTAATTTCCTTAGTACTACCGTAGCTGGTTACTTATCTAATCAATAATTATAGCCTTGCTTTCTAGCTACAAGTTCTCTCCTTTGTGTGTTTATGGTAGTGTTATTTATTCGATACTACACAATATTTACGTAAAAATCCTTCAATAAATAAAGAGAAACACAACAGGACAATGGTAAAGAAGTTTCACTAAGTGATAGAAATTACAAGACATCCTCTCTCAAATTACAAAGAGAGAAATTATTCATTCTCTTAAAATAAGAGGATACTAACATTAGGAAAATCTCACATGAGAAATTATATTTTCTCTTTACATTTTCTCATTTCACTCTCAACGAGTTCTAGTTCTTGTTGTTGTTACACTACTTGATGGGATGAATGAAATGGAACAAACCAGCTTGCTATTTATAGGAGAGGCAAACCATAGTTCCTTACATGCAACAAACCACTTGTCTTCCAAGCAATACACAATTGTGCAAAATGCCACTCGCATCTCTTTCATCTTGCAACTTTGTTAATGCATCCAAGTTTCCACTTTGCCACTTTGCATCACATGTAAAATGCAACTTGTTTTTGCATGCATCATGGACATGTATCTTGCCAAAAAAGTGCATTTATCACTCATAATATTGAGTTTGAATCATTATTTGGGTCTATATCCTTTACAATCTCCCACATAAAGTACTTTTGCGATAGTTTATATCATTATTTGGGACAAAGTTAACATTATTGGGTCTCAAATAATGATAACGTTGTCCCAAGTTATTGTGTATTGTGATAGGCTACTTGCCTAATTATTATTTGGTACAAAGTTATCATTATTTGGTCTATATCATTATTTTGATAGTCTATTTGCTCACAATACGCAATAATTTCATGCTAGTTCTGCTTAAGTTCTCCAATAACTTTTGCATTGCAAGCCTGTATAGCAATCATGTACTCAGCTTCTATAGTAAACAACGTTAGAGCAGTTTGTAACTTAGATAACCAACTTTTCCGCTCCTCTTGCAAGTGTGAACACATAACTAATAGTAAAATTTCTTTTATCGAGACCACATTATTATCAAACTCTTGGGCATGGCCATTCACTTCATTACCAAGGCCATCATGAGAATCTTCTCCTGGCATGATGCGCTACAAAATAAATGGAGCGTTAACATTAGCCCGCCCCGATGTGCCAATATTCCCATATACAATTTCATCTGTAACATTTTTTCAAGGCAAAGTAAAATTAAGTAGTAGCTTTAGCAGACTCCGATATTAGTTGAACAATCGATGTTTCCATCGATTTCTCAAGCATGAGTGGCTGGTCAACCTCTTGTTGTGCCTCAACAACCGTAGAAGCCTTAATATTTGTTGGAGGTGTGTCTGTAGCCTTCTTGAGGTAAACAATTGTTATTTAGTTCACTTTAAAATGGTCCGACAAGTCAAGGGGCTGTGCTAGAGTAGATATGCATATAGAACTGTTTCTGTTATTGTTTCTTATGAAAACCGTCAAAAATCAGTAGTACTAATGAAACTGTTTGCCACGGCCCACGAACATGCTGATAGCGGGTATGTACCTACCAGTTAATATAATGTTCCGAATCATGAATATAAAGGGAACTATATAGAGAACAAATATAATACCTTTTTTTTGTGCATTTGGCAAACATGTAGAAAAATAATTTATACAACATAGTGGTAAAGCCTGTTTAGTTTTGATACCCCGCAAAAGAATTGCGTAGCGAAGCTGTAATTGTATGTGCAAGGCACATATATTACCCCACATTCCACAAATGACTTCAAAATGCTCCATGTTACTTTACTTTTCTCATTCATTCATTGACCTCCAAAAAGCATGGGATACTATGTTAATTGTTAAGAAAGCAAGAATATTTCATTCCTTTAGCTTCAACATGTTAACATGCTCGACTCTTTGCCCGTGCAACCCAGGCTTTTTATGAGAGAAATCACGTGCATATAAAAAGAAGAGACCTCAAATCAATTATTAATTTTCTGTTCAACTATATATGTACATGAATCGTGGTCACTAACTCTATGCATTCACGTAGGATCCGTCAAGCTGAGTAATTATGTTATAATTTTTAAACAAAATCAAAATTTAGTTGAGTTTTGGACCATCCAATCTTAATCGGATGGTCACAGGTTGCTGACCGCATGACAGCAAATAGTATGTGATTGCGGAAAATTGAGATTTATAAGTGCACTAGTCATCAGACAATCATGAGGATTGCTTTTTAGGCCTCTGAAATATCTCTTTAGGCCCCCCTAAAAATACGAAAATAACCTTTGTAAGAAGTTAGGTAGTTAAATACCGGAGCCTCCGGTAGATAGACACCAGTAGTTCATTTTAATTTTTCACATTTTGCACCTCTGGTATGTACATACCAAAAGGCACATATTCAAATTTGTACATTTAGCACATACGGCAGTTTGAAAAGCAAAGGTTATTGTACGTTCAATTCATATTAGAAATTTAAGCTTGAGTAGAAATTTCAAAGACGTGCCATAAATTATTTAAATTTTGTGCAGTTTACATTGCTGATAGCTTGTAACATTCACCAATTAGGAGTGGTTTTCTCTAATATGACAAAGGTGTGAGACTAATTTCAAATATGTTTTTTGTCTAAAGATTTAGTTTCTTATTTTCTTGGTAGTGTAAAGTCGATTTGTATTCACAATTAACTATATCTCAATATAGAGATATTAGTATATGTATATTAATGTGAAAATGTGCTAAATGTGCAAATTTGAAAATGTGTTGGAGGTGCAAAATTTGAAAAATTAAAATGAACTACATACCGGTGTTTATCTATCAGAGGATCCGGTATTTAACTACCGGACGTCTTGTAAAGATTATTTTTCGTATTTTTAGGGGCCTGAAGAAATATTGGGGGGCCTAAAAAGCAAACCTCAACAATCATTTATGACTTGAGATAAAAGCCTAAAAGGACAGCCTTGTCGAGAAAAATAAAGCCCAAAATGAAAAAGGAAGAACAACATTAGGCTTTGCTAAAATCTTGGTTTTATTGAAAGATAATTGCTCTTTAAGCTGTCAAAATTGTTCTCCACCATCTCATCGGCAATTATATTATTGAAAACGTCATGTTTGTTTTGTTTTTGCAATATCTTATGTTCTAGAACACCAATTTGCCTGTTTTTTTTTAATTCGTTAGAACTCTAAAACACTCATCTACAACTCAAACTCCAATTTGCCTGTTTTTGCCATATCTTACAACAAACTGGGCTTCTATCTTGGTCGTAAATGCGCTGGATGTTGAAGACAGAATTTCATTATATTTTGTACTTTCTGTTATATTCTCTGTCTTAATTAAAAGTAAAAAATGATTTTTTTTATGCCAAAATATATGAAAAAAAATTAGTTTTGACCAATTTTAATCTAGTGTTTCCAAAATACCGTTTAACATTTATAGAGCATGAATACTATAACTACAATTAACTAAGCATGCAGTATTGGCAATATTTAATTGTAGAAATTTTCTATTTTCATTAAGATGATGTGGTAGTAGAATAGACATTATGTAAAAATAAAAAAAAAGAATAGACATTGTGGAGTAGTGTCTATTCCATAGTGTTTAATGTACTGCAAGGATGTGTTTAATGTATTTGCAATATTTAATTGTTTTGGATTTTAACGTGTGCAATTGTAATTTAGGAACATTATAATTTTATTTGATAAAATTTAGAGTAATTAATGAAGGTTGGTTGGTTTTTTTAATAAATATTGTCTTTTTTTTATATATTTTAGGACGGAGGGAGTATGTTTCTTTTTCTATTTAATTAAGGGGTTGTACCTAGTAGTAGGAGTTATATAGATCGTTATTATTTGGTACTCATATCTTCATGAATATGAAGAGGTTTTGGAGGAATTATATAGATCGTTACTCTTAAGTCTATAAATATCCAATTTCATCTTAAATTATATGATATTTTAATCATTTCACACAAATTAAAAAGTAAAATTAATGTTGTATGAGAAAGATTAATTACAAGATATTTTACAAAACTATCATTCATTAATGGTATAAAAAAGATAAAATAAAAAAATTGAAACAAGAGGAAGTAATAAATAGTTGAGTGTATAGTAGAAAAAATAGTATTTATTGTTTCATTAGTATTATAAATCGACTTATAATTTTTGACAACTTTTTTCTCCAAAATTAATTATAATTTGAGATGGAGGGTGTAACATTTTAAAATAACTTTGTGACTCTTCTATCTTTAACTTGAAGATCACACATTTGAATCTTATCAAAGGTATCCATGTCTTTGTGGTGAATCTTCACTTGGCTTATCACTTATTTCTCCCTATTGAGTGTGACGTCTTCTTCCATCTTCAATGTATTCCCAATCTTTTACTGTTACTTTCCTTTTAAAATTGTTATTTTTTGCCATTCTCTTTGTATTTATTGTTCATTCAAGTATAGATCTTAAATCTATATATAGGTTCCCTTTTTAGGATAATATATGCCGATCCCAACATAGAAAAGGAAGAACAAAATTGGGTTTTTCTTTCCCTCAAAAATAAATAAATAATGGGTTTTTGTTAAAAAATTTGGTTTGATTAAGAAGGTCATGACTTATTTCGGCCAAATTTGTCTTCAATCATTGTTTTACTACAGGCAAACTAGCAAGCTTATGATCATTTTACTACACACAACTACAGTTTTGATTTTAACATTAAAATTGTTGTGAGCGGATGGCCAAAGGATCACAATCTGCAAAACAATATAATAAAATGTAAATCTAAAAAAGAAATTATCCGTAGAATTGTGCAACTCCCTCGGTTCCTCTCGGTTGTAATCGTACCAAAGCTATCAAAATACGAGAAATACAAAAACAATAACTCAGGCACTTAGTAATTCTTGTATAAAATGGAGGAAGAAAGGAAGAAGAAAATAATCTATCTAGTTTATAAAAGATGTGTATTTTTGAAAGAAGGTTTTTTTGGAAAAGCTCATTTGAAGCAAAAACATAACTACTCTCTTAAACCACCGTATTAAATAGGCACTCGAGGTCCCGTGAGCATAGCTCAGTTGGTAGGACAATGCATTGTTATATGTAGGGGCCGTGGTTCGAACCCCGGACACCCCACTTAAACCACTAATTCTAGCCACTAGGCTTCCTGACTAAAAAAATAAATAAAAAATAGGCACTCGAGTATAATATGGGTGCTTACGGATAAGGGTGGCTATGAAAGCACCCTCTCTCTTCTTTTCGCGGATCTCATTTAATAAATGTTAATTAAACAAAGAAATTTTGTTGAAATGCAATGATATATAATTATTTGTAGGACTTAGTTAATTATTTTGTTTGAGGTGTTGGGTTGAAGAAAATTGGTGCTTAAGTATTACTGTCAAATAAATGATGTGTACATAAAGAACCCGTTTAAGCATCCAATTTAGGGTGATCTGTTGTGGATAGTCTTATAGACTCCACCTATCACTTATTTTCTTCCCAATATAATTAATTAAATAAATAATAATACTAACACCAACAATTGAGAAGTTTAAGGAAACTAACCCTTGATCAGCAAAGAATAAGGAAGACTGAAATACTCATGTAGATACCAAGTCAAACTTAGTTAGCACAATTAAACCACATTTAAAATAATGTAGAGTAATTCAAAGGAGGTTCCACAAATCATGGTTAAAATGGCAACGTGACATATCACACCTATTATCCATGTCATTAAAATAATTTCCAAATAGTATCAAATAAACCAATCAGAATATTCTTTAAAAAAAAACAATCAGAATAAAATAGTAGCCAAATTACTTTTGAAATATTTTAAATATACAACATTCCCCCACAAATTTTAAAAGTTTTAAAATAAAAAAATATATTGTATATCAAACTAAATTAAAGTTATCTTAAAATTTTGAAAGATCTAGGTTTTAATTTGTTGGTTGCAACTGACTTCAAGCAATGATGACCACATCTAATCAAAATTTCAAAAAATGGTATGTTTATTACATTAATGTGCTATTTATAGCGAAAGAATTCCCACGAAGGCTTCACGAAACAGTAACCAACCAATTAAAACACAGCCTTAGCGGAAATCAGGGGGGTAATGAAAAGATGCTGGTCAACCAATTACATGTCGCTATGATTCACAAAGCAATAATTCGCTGTAAATATCATTATCCTACATTAATAGAAGAATGACAACTTATATTTTTTTTTTCCTGAGAGAAACTTATATTTTTAAAAGAAAGTTTTATCTTAATAGTATTATCTAATCAATGTTTTAAGGATACTCAATAAAGATTTAAACTTTTATTCAAAAAATCAGTTTGAATAATTTAAAAAGAAATTGTACCGGTTACGTATAAAAAGCTGTAATTCGCGTGCTACTACCGACAAGATCAGATCCACTCATGTAAACCCTTAACAGTTACTCCATCACCTTTACAATATTACATTGATAAAAAAATCATTTAATATCAACTATTAATTATTGATTTAATCATTTCTTTTATGAGTATAATAATTTAGACTTTAAAAAAAATTTGCAATCCTCTTTTTTCTTGTATCTTTCAAAATAGAGTTGATTAAAAAATATTTTAAAAAAGCAAGACATAATTTAAAAAATGAATTATGCTCTTTATTTGAAAGTCCATTTTTTTTGTGGTTCGTACTTGCATGTGTTAACTTTTTGATTTGTCACCGTAAATAAAAAATCCTTGAAGTTGTCCAAGAGAAAGAAGAAAAAAAACATGTGTAATTGATTAAATTTAGTTTACTCAAACTTTACATGGGAGTGGGAGAATTGTAAATTTCTATATGGTTGAAATTATGATTGAAAATTTACACTGGTTGAAATTATAATTGAAAATTTACGGAGGAACGTCCAACATAAGGACTTTATCACAATAAATATGTATGCAGGAAAATAGGTTGCAGCATTTTCCTCTCTAAAGACTTTGCACAATAAATATGTATGCAAACAGTTTAATAAAAAAGTACAGTTAGAACAAGCTAATGTACAAATTACACAAGTCAAAATCACTGCAAGATTCATGTATCAAGAATTTAAGATGAAAGGAAGTATGAAGTGGAAACCGTGTTGGCAAGTTTCATGTATCAAGAATGTGATTGGTAATTACTACACAACAATTATAGGCATTAAAAGAATTACAAGTGTCCCAAATAATTAAACTGGGAACCACAGAACATTAAGCTAAGAACAAGAATACAAGTCAAAATCACTGCAATATATAAACAAGACTAACAAAAAAAATTAAGAATTCAACCACAAATCTCACCAACAAGCCAAACTCTTCGCAATCAACTAATTAAGAGAGGGTGATCTAGAATGTGCTTTTACTGAAAAATGTTCATTATGGCACATACAAACATCACCAATGTGAATAACAACTTCAGCCCATTCCCATTGATTGAAGCAGATGAAATAATTTTTTGAGGCCTGAAACAAGAAAATTGACATCAAAATTTAACAACTTTAATGTAATATACTTTTAATTTAACATACTGAAGAATGATAATGTAAATACTTTTGCAGATGCTGAAGTCTGCCACATTTAAGGGCATTGTCTGGCATCGGCAGCTCAGTCTTGTTAGTAGGCTCCGGGTTGACAACCCTGATGTATGTTTCTTGACCAAGATACCATGAATCAAGGTTTTCTGTTCTTAGATTCCAAACTCCAACATTGTCGAGGGAGACCAAAACTGCCGTCCATGCTCCAGGATAAACCTAAACAAGCGGCAAGAGAATCAAATAGTTGTGCGTAAAACTTGTAGGAATCATCATTCAGTAGCAGTTTTAACAAAGTCATACAAAAGACACGGTCATATGAAAGACATGTAGTAAACCAAATAGTAAGTTGTTGGATAAAGTGATTCAATTTGATGTAGTACCATCAATTCTTTGGACCAACTGAACTAGATTTCATCCTCAGTAACCTCAATTTTTTTAAAACAAAACAAAAGTCAATGATAAAAATCAAGGATGTAAACGAGTTGAGTCAAGTCAAACGCTTGAAACATGAGTTTGGCTTATAAAAAAAAATAGGTTGCTCGCTTGTTATAAAAGAGTGGAGTTTGAATGTCAAGCTCGTTAAAAACAAGTAAAGCTTTTGCTTGATCGACATGCATTCTAAAACAGAAAATATACCTGTGCTGTAGTACGAGCTATTCCATCCCACTTGTTATATGTACCCCTGCTATTCTCAGACCAATCTCCAAAGTCCATCCTGCAGTCAATGGATCAAGTTTTGAGTGTTGCTGACGGCTAAAACATGTAAAGGTGTAACATCATGCAAGGAATAGAATCTTACCCTACAACAAAAAATGCATATCCATTCAAGTGATAAGTATGCATTTTGGTGTCATTGTTCTGCAGTATAATTTCCATAAATCCTCTAAAGCTTCCATTGATTACTGATGTTTCTACCCGAGGAGATCCGGTTAGAGGCTTCGTAGGGAAATCAAGCTTGTATACTCCCTTTAATTTGTAATGGTCAGCTAGCCTGATTGGAGTGGCAGGATTGGCAAAAGAAATCCCACTAAGTGTTGCTCTTCGCTTCCCATCGATTTTCACTGGTGGCTTATTTTTTAATACGTAAATCTCTGTCACGTTGATGGAACCATATCTGAAAGATCCTTGTGGATTTGGACGAGCACCACTTGCCGATACGTTCCATCTACATGATTAACCACAGAATTGCAAAAATGAGTGCTAATATTTTTCAATTATATAGTCTTCATTAGAGGAACTTCAGAGTATAAAGTTTGATTGCAACATATTTAATATGTGAACGCGGATGAGACCTAATGACTTATAAAGTTGATAACTTATTGATAAATTTCAGACAGTTGCTCGAAACTGAAGCATAGGCAAGTGAGACAAGATAATATATAATTCTATAGAACTGAAGTATGAAGAGACCTGATGGATCTTGCTTGGTTCATTGAGAAAGTTTTGTCGAATTGATCATCTGGACCCGGTGGTAAATGACCTCTTGCTTTCCCCTTGGAATTTGAATAGTGCAAGATACCAACTCCAGTAACTCGTTGCCAACGTGATTCATTCACAAACCTGGCACTTGCGACAATGTAGTAATCTGAACTTGCATTCTGATCCATGGTTACCAGAAAAGAATAAGATTGTCCAACATGAATATCTAAGCTAGTGTAGTTCTGTTGCACTGTATATGAGCCTTCAGTTTCTGCTAGAAGTAAGTTATGGTTCTGAATCCTGAAATTCAGACTTGTTGATATTCCAACATTATGTACACGAAGTCGGTAAGTTTTCCCTGTTAAAAATTATCAAAGAAACATTAGAAACGTTTGATAGGTAAATCATTGTCAAGAATAAAGAATGTCATAACACCAAGCTCGCATCTATCCGAACTCATTGTTCTAACATACACACTTTGTACTCTATAAAGACCATAGAGGAAAACTTTGAGGGCTTACAAATCTATTTTTGTTTCCATGCATTAAGAAGCACAACATTAGAGAAACTTTTGAGTGCCTAATCTTAATTTACTAAAAGCAAAACAGCTATCATTCATTAGTGAGTGATATTGTGTTTCCATGCCTAGAGAAATTGTATACAAGAGACATTAAAGTTTATTTCTTTGTAGTCACACATGGAACTTCTCTTGTATTTATTATTAAACATAAAACCAAACAAAAAACATCCATATCAGTATTTGAAAAATAAATAACTAAAAAAATCAGAGAATTCAAGTTAAGTTTGTATTTCAAGAAGTTACCTGGTTTGACATCAATTTGTTCAAAATCAATGTTATCAGGAACAAGTGTGTCATTATATCTATAAGGGCCTTTCCCATTGATGAGAACACCATCTGGCATGCCAAGATCTTTTCCATCATCTAGAGCCTTTCTCAAAGCCTACATTAATTACAAAAAACTTTAATCAACTCATCCAATCTAATCTAACACAGAATCAGAAACTTTCCATAAACTCAACTCAAACAACACAAAACTAACCGTGTGATTGTGTGTGTACCAATCACCGATAAAAACAACAATGTCCCCTTCTGGAGTATCAAAAGGAACAGAAATGACGGGTCGGTTGTTGATAATGAAACCACCAAATCCACCAGCTGCTCTTTGAAAATTAAGTGAAGGAAAGTAGAAAAAACTTCCAATCTGATCCTTCACTTGAAACTGGTAAGTCCAGTTCCATTTTGGTGGAATAGGACAATTTGTTCCAAGAACACCATCTTGCCATGAACTCCTCCTTTGCTGAACCCCAGACCTATTTCAACCACCAATAAAAAAGAATATAAACTTTTAGCTCAATTAACAAAACCCAAGTTTTCATTATTATACCTAATAGTTAGTTAAAACAGTTAGTTACACTAGTTACATCTAATAATCAGCAACAAAACAACCTACCAATGAATGAGGAGGTTTTCATCCAATTTGTTGTGGACATTCACAGCAACATTGTTGTTTGTGGTTACATTAATAGTAGGACCTGGAAACTGTTTGTTGATAGCAATGACCTACACAAACAATGAAAAACATTACCAAAAGAAAACCTTTACATCTTTTCTATATAACTCAGTCACATTTACAATAACCCTTTTCAAGTTTAACTATAACATTACTATTTAGATGTAGATCTGAAAGTAAAGTTTGAAACTTTAGTAAATTCAAAGTGAGTTAGTAAAAATGTGAACATACCCATTTCCTAAAATAGTAAGAGAAAGAAGAAAAACCTGTTGGGGTACTCCAAGAGGAGAAGCAGTGATGTATGAGACCTCAAAGTCATAGGGAACAAATGCATCTTCAGCAGAAGAGAGTGTAAGAAGGAAGAAAATGTTGATGAGAAAGAGGAAGAGAGGTGAAGAAGCCATTGAATGTAGAACTTTTTTGGTGACTCAAAAGATGAATTTTTTAGCTAAGTTTTGAATAGACTTTTTCCTTTTATTTGATTTGATTTACATTATCAATTTTTTTGTGTGTATAAGGAAAGAAAGGACTATGAAAGAAAGAAGCAGGTTTTCTTGTTCTAGAGAGAGAGAGAGAGAGAGAGAGATTGGAGAAGTGTGTGTGTGGAAGGGTTGTCTGTATTCACTACTTTTTAGCTGTGGTGTAAAAAAAGGTGTGTTCTAGAGTGGACACTGGATGGATGATGGAGCTGAATGTGAATGAGTGAATGTCTTCAAATGGTGACAGCCTAAGGACAGTTCATACTATACCAATTGTATTTGACTATTGTCTATACTCAATGACAATCTATATAAAATTACCCCTTTTTAAATGGAAGGTAGGTTTGAAATTTAACATGGTAGTTTAGATTTTAGAATATGTTTCTATTTTTGGTGAGTCTGGCTGAATTATGGTGTGTTCTCAGCAAAATCTGCAATTTAGAGGAAATAAATTCTATAACTTTTAGATTTGGTAATTTTGGTGTATTTATGAGACATATGATGACGATTCCGGTAAAAGTGATTTGATGAGATAACATCATATAGATTAAGATAGAGAATAGTCATAAAAATATATATGGCTAAAATGTTTGTTATGTTTAGAGTCATAATTGTGATCATTGTGTCCCGATGTTGTATACACCATGATTTCACAGAGCGGAAAATCTAAACTTCAGTTTACCGCACAACGTCAATGCATGAACAAACATATGTGAAAGGTAGGGAATTTGTTCCACTCTTTAGTACTTCGATTAAATAATGATGTCATTGTAATTTCGTCAATTTGACATTCTAATCATGTAGTAAGAGTGTTGTACAATGTTGATGTATGGTTGGTGTTAATTTGGCCTATACAAGTTTCGTTGATAATCTATAAAAATTGGATTTTGTGTATCCAAATGAACCAATACTTCGCACCAAGCTTATTCACACGTAACATTTTTTATGTCCTCTATGTATGTTTGTTTTATTATTGAGATCAAATTTTGATATTTCAACCAAAAACTTAACGTGTGTTGATAATTAAAAGGTTTCATTAAACTATTAAAGCCCTAGTATTCACTACATTACAAATTTACATAAATTTTGAAAGGTTTCAAGGGTTGTAGCTGTTGCACTTGGCACAATAGCATTGGTCCACTACATTACATTACATTAATTAATCATAATCTATAACTACTAGATAGGAGTGTTTGATAAATTAAATGAATTTGGTGGTTGATAATTGGGCCCATTCCTTTCTCTTTTGGTTTTATACAATGGCAACGGCGTAATTAACGTTACAACGGTCGGATCCTGCAAAAAGTGCCACATGCTTTCCAGCCGGGAACCATTCTGTGAGTGGGGCCCACTAAACAAAGGTAGGCTGTCTATGTTGGCTGGACTCTCTGCGTAATTACCGTCTGATCCTGACTTTGTGGTTTTGACTTATCTTAACGGTCCCTGATCATCCAACCCACGTGAGTCCAGCCAAAGGGTATTAAACTGTCCAATATTTTATATGGCAATTACAGCTTCGACTCTGAACAGACATTGTCATCTTTTTTCCATTTTTTGGGCAAATTTGATTTTCAAGCAAAATACCCTTGTCTGTCTGCAGTTAATTAATCAGTTAAAACAGAAAACCATTTAGGTGCAAGCAGGCAGCAGTAGTAATAATTAAGTTAGCATATGAGGAAAAATTATTCTGGGTATTTCAGCAATAATAGATACAAGTTTCAGTTTTTTTTTTATGCGAAATATGTAAGAAATACCAATTGAAAAACTTGTAGCAAGAAATAAAGGAAATATTAATGAGTGTTTTCGTAGTATTCGACACTCTTTAAAGATTTTAAAAGATAAATTTTTATAGAGTCACACACTATAAGTGTGGAGAAGTGGGAAGCCGGATTCGAACTCTGGCCTTTGCATTTCATTATTTATGAAACTACCATTTGAGCTACATTTATATGACAAAATTTTGTGTATTTAATGCATTGAAAATTGAAGTGTTTGGCTTTTTAAAAAATATTATCTTAATTTTGAATTTTTAAAGAGTATTTCGGATGCAGTCGTTAAAGATGAAGAGGTGATGTGTATTAAAGATGAAGAGGGTAAAGTCTTGGTTGAGGAAGATATATCAAGGATAGATGGAAGAAGTATCTCCACAACTTATTTAACGAAGGATATGAGATCTAACATACTCTGACAAGCTAGACATCAGAGAGGATGATAGAACCTATAACTACTATCGTCATATTCAAGCATACAATGTAAAAGAAGCGTTGAAAAGCATGAGGAATGACAAAGCAGTTGGCTATACAATATACCTATTGACACGTACTAAAAACATGTTTTAGTAACGGGGCTTAAGTCGTTGACTTCCCACCTGACTTAAGAGGCGTGGTGGCAGTTTCGTTATTATTTCGAACTTTGTTAAGTTGGTTCTATTTTTGCCCGACTTAACATTGATGAAAATAACAGAAGTGCTAAATAACAGTTTACATAAAATACATACCGGAGAGAGTTAATAAATTTGGTGCTACATATCCTTTATCCAAATGTCATAATTCATTTGTGGGGTTGACATGCACGTGTGTGTCGTGCCAACAATCATTATTCTAAAAATAATATACTCACCAAATTACCACATCAAACGAATTACAATCTCAATGTTTCTCTCTCACCCACATCCATCGTCTCTAAAATTCTTCTCATTCCCCACAAAGCCCATCATCGTCTCCGTCCTTTTTCCTCCATATTCGACTGTCGTGAGAACAAAATGGCAACCTGTGTCAATCTCAACACCTAATCTTCGTTTCAAGCAAGATTAGGTCAAGATAATCATTGAAAGGATCGACGTGATAGTAGCCTCGATATTATGGCAATGTATCAACACAATTGGTATCAATTTTTCCACAAAGAAATTGTTGCTTACAAGTAACTCGATCAACTTGCTTCTTCACTAGTTGTTGTTGGTGCTATCATCTCAGACTCCATAACAGACTGAACAGTATTATTTGTTTCTTAGACTTCCAAGAAACAACTCCTATAAAAAAATGTTAAATATATAGTCATTGGTCGATTTAGAATCATTTGATAGTGTTCCTATTTGCATTAGTGTATGCTTCAATGACAGTTGGAAACCTTTGATAATGTAATCAAAGGTTCATGGTTATTTGAAGTTATCTCATGACCCTTTTTTTTTTGTGGTGGCCGAAATTTGAACGCCGGACCTTGCATATATTATACATTGTCCCTACCAACTGAGTTCAGCTCACGATGACATAGCATGACCCTCTAGGTAGCATATGTGATTTTTTAGAACCTTTGATAATATAATCCAATCTTCGTGGTTCTGATTTTTTAAATGTTTTCCAATCAGTTTCAGAGCAACATATGTGAATTTGTTTATAGTGTTGTTGTTCAAGTCAACAAGCACTTCATCATGCTCATCCCAAACAATTATTTCTCTAGTCTTTTTTTATCATTGTTGTAGTCAGGAGCAACAAAACTAAAACCAATAATTTCTTCGGTAGACATGGCAGAACGAAATGTGTTAAAATTGATTGAACAATAGTTAAAATGTTTCAAAAATATTTTGAGGCACCGAATATATTACTGGGGTGAGTCACGAATTAGGTATCTCTTTAAGATGTTTCGTGTTATTGTCCAAAATTACGTAAACAGGTTATCAACCATGATGTCCCCAACATAAAAAAAAGTTAAACTACAATTGTATTAAAGTCTTACTGTACTATATGATCCATTAAAAATATACAACCTAAAATATGATAAAAAAAAAAAAGTTCACTCTAATATGGTACTAAGATCACTCAAATATGGTATAATGACCTGTATAGTATGGCATTATTGCCAACCTATTATTGTACCATGACTAATCTTAAATCGAATGGACAACGACACCAAAATATCAAAGGGACGATGATATTATGGTCAATCTAAATATCGAAGGGACAAATTTCTCTAAGATAAAAAAATTAGAAGGGATAAAATTAACGAAGAAGCGGAACTACCAAAAGGAAAAAACAGAAATAGGAGAAATGGCTTGGAAATGTCTAAAGTTTTTACCAACACAATTCAATAATATTTCGTTTTACCAATACTATACAGTTTCAAAATTTTATTTGTCAATTCACAGCATGCAATAATTATTTTAACTGATACTTAATTACATTACCTTCCAAAATTAATTTGTCTATTTACTCAATTTTTATTTGTGTAAATTTTAGCTTTATCATCGTTATAAAACTAAATATACTAAGGCACATGTGTCTAGAACCGTTGTGCAACTAACACCATGATTCTCCTGAAGTGGTCATGTCTTTTTCTCTAGCAGAATTTGACAGAGTTAGACATTTTAGGCCCACACCAAAACATGTATTAGTTCAAAAATGTTTAATTACTTCCCCAAAACAACATGCATAATTGCATACTATTATATACGACAATACGAACGGCTAGGAAAAAGAAATAAGTCATTCCCATGTGAGTGTTTATTTTTTTTAATGCCATTTGAGAGATTATTTAACTAATTATTATAGGGGGAATTGACATGTCAACCAACTCACATCTCTTGTGATACATGAATTTGTATTGGCAAAAGATTTTGTGACGAAGTAATTGGATATACATTCAAGAATTCCAGCAACTGGAATTTTTATACTTTGGTTTGTAAGTCAGACAAAAGACTTTTGAAATCTCTTCTTCATAAATTAATGACCGTGGACCTCTGTAATCAAAACCAGCGCTACACGCTTGCATAATGTGTGTGTATTAGTATCATTTTATGCACGCGATAGGAGATAATTATTTCAATGTAAATAATTTTTTCCTCTAGAAATAAAGTGTTTACAAAATAAGACTAAACAAATGCATAGGCAGCTAGCTATGGTTGGAATATTGGTCAGTATTGGCTGTTGCGTGGGGGCATAATATTTAGCATAGCATTCTCCTAATTTTTATTATTTTTATTCATGGTTTTCTAACTAGAACTTTCAAAATGGATCTTTTCTCTGATTTTAATACTCTTGCTTATGCTATAAACTCGGTTGGATTGGAGGAAACAATCAACGGTGTGTGCGAAATAGAACTCTAATGGAGATTAATCAGGCTAAAATGAATGAGTGATTTATATTTCACATATATATTAAGAAAATTATTATTATTTTTTAAACAAGGTGAAATGAGATTATAATTAACATAAGTCAAACAAACTATCAAGCATAAAGAGTGTTATGGAAGAACGCTAAAAATTTACACATTAGACGTGCCAAACATAAAAGACATGAAAGAAAGAAACAATTATATTTATAAGGTAATAAAACCCATGCATAATAAGGGATTGAGCCACCTTTTTTTTTAAAACATCAAATATTATTAAGCTAGGCTAGTACAAGGTGCACTTAACCCGCAAGGAGGAAAAAGAGTACAAATGAGTGCCGAAATAACGGACACAACATCACCAATCCACTCAATAAAAAACCTCCTATTACTCCTAATTCTATGGAACAAACACCACTAAAAACAGCTAATATGCGTAGCCTAAAAACAAAACAGAAAAACCTGGCTAACAAACACCAAACCCACATCTCTGCTAGAACAGGAGCCTAAAATCATGACCTCAGCTGGCAGCCTATCTGAAAACAGCCCTGGCATCGCTGCAGCAGCCTGAAGTGCCTATGCAGAAACCAAAACAGCAGCACACCCACCTCCTACAGAGCTTTAGACGCGCAAAAAACCAAGGCACCACTTTGGATTCCATCGCCATTCATAATACAAACACGGCTGAATCTTCAACCTAGCTAAACTCCACTTCCAGTACAACATTTTGATACCCTCCACTACATCCTCCACCTCTACACCACCATTATTGAAAATGATATTATTCCTACAATTCCATATAGCCCAAATCGCCGCATGCCATATTAGTCTCATACCCCTTTTTAATTCTTTCCAATTCGGCAACTGCCCATCCCAACTCCTCTAATGAGAGAATAGGTTAGAAGGTGTAATCACATTCACCTCTAACCCATTTTGCAACTTCACCCAAATGTTCCAAGTCACAAAACAATGAAGAAAAAGATGGTTCGTAGACTCCACCACTCCATTACACAACACACAATTAGGACTTATATTTGGCGGCAATGCATTTCTCCTCAATAAATTTCCTATAGTTGGTACACGATTAAGCAAACCCTTCCAAGAGAGAGCCACCACCTTAGACGGCGCCTTACTTTCCCAAATTTGAGCAAACACCCGGTTCTCTGGCTCTCCCCACGCCTCATCCTCAAGCGATGCATCTGCCAACTTCTTATACATAGAACTCACTGTAAAACGACCTCCCTCCTCCAACTTCCAACACCACACATCCTCCTCTTGAGACACCTCAAAATTGTGTAGATCAAGAAGCAAATTATTAAGTAACTCCTCCTCCTCCAGTTGAAATTCCAATCGGGATCGGAACCACCAACACTCCAAACATCTGCCACATTTGCATCTTTTTGATTTGAAATTGCATAGGTCTTGAGCCACTAGTTATGATAATCGAAAACAAAAGTATAGTTATTTGCTTTCAACCATAAAAAAGAAAGGATTTAAATTTTATCTAAAAATGATGCAAATGGTCTTCCTTGTGATTAAAAATCCAGTTATTGTTTTCTTTCCAAATAACCCAAACATGCAAAAACCAAACCAGCCGCAAAGATGACCGAATAGATCAGAACTAATCACCTAAGTGAACAAACTGTAACAAGTGATATGATAAGCGAGCTGAATCAGCTGAGTGAATGCCCATCCAATTTCGAATAAGAGACCAAATATTGCCGAAATTAGTGCACCACAAGAACAAATGGTCGACATTTTCATCCATCCCGGACCCGCTGACACAGACTAGAATCTGCCTGAAGAATGTCACCCCGAATTAAATTATCCTTTATTGGAAGTCGGTTACGAAGAAACACGACACAAAAACCGAGACCTTCAAGGGAACCTCCCTTATGCCAAATGTTAACCACCACAAAAGATTTAACGGATTTTCAGTAGTAAGGAAAAAGTGATAAACTCCACTAACTGAGTATTCTTTGACAAGGCCTAAATGCAATTGCCGTCTATCTACCACATCAACCTGCAAAACAATATTATGAAGCAAAGCACAACACTTTTCAGCCATATCTTCCTCTCATGCAAACAACATCTGCCTCCACTTAAAGGAACGCCCACCCATGTATTCAACCAAAAAGAAGTATCAACCCATTACCAACTACCCTTCTAAGATTATCACCAAATCAGCTTCCCACCTCTATATTGATATCTTGACGGATCTTCACCAATTTTTTCCACCACTCAAAACCATATCTTCCACCCTCTCTAAGCCGCCCTTACCTTACCATACCGAGCTAACAAAACATTACACCACGGCTCCCTCTGTCAACATGCATCCTCTAACACCATTTGTCTAACAATGCCAAATCGAACTCCTACATTGGAGAAGGAAAGAAAATATATCGATAGAGAAGACATGACAAATTTCAAAAGAATCAAGTGACCATCCAAAGATAAGTTCTTAGTTTTCCAGCTCGACGGTCCAGATATAATACGGTCTAACAACGGAGCCCAAAAATTCAGCCGTTTCGCATCACCACATATGGGTAACCCAAGATGCATAAACGGAATCCTCCCAGTTCTAGAATTTAGAACCATAATTGTCTCACCTAACCATGAATTGGTCACATGCATGCAAGTCAACATACTTTTATTAAAATTTACGTTAAGATCGCGAAATAACTTTAAACAAAATAAGGGTAAAACACATAATTCTCACATTATCCCAACTTTTCTCCCCAATAATTAAAGTGTCGTCAACAAATTGCAGTTGAGAAATTTGAACAAGCTCAGTCTACCCAACTTGATACCCTATAAACATGTCATTATCCACTATTGTAGTCATCATGGTATTCAATCCTTCTGCCACAATATAAAAAAAAGGAAGGTGAAAGAGGATCACCTTCTCTCAATCCCCTTTCCATAGGAAACTCATCAGTAGTACATCCACTAACCAAAACTGATACAATTGTTATACCAACACATTCACGAATCGACTGTTGGAACACTAGTTAAATCTAATGAGAAAAATTGGATAGAAAAACACAATGTAAGAACTAGTGTGTGTGACTTAAAAATGTCCCACATTGGTGAGCCACACCAACTAGCAAGTGTTTATATAAGGGTAGAGTGACCTCCAAGGGTAGAGTGACCTTTGGGTACCCACTTTTGCGAACGGGTGAACGCTTACAAAAACATATATATCACGCGCGCGGCGACGACACCGCTGTCCGTCTGATCGACCGGCTTGGGCTTGGGTCAAAATGATGTATATTTTTTTGTCACTTGAAAATTTTAAATTAATTAATTAATTAATTTAGTCATTATCTGAAAGCGCTACGCGTAACAAATAAATTTGTTACCAATCCAACACGCGTATCCAGAATTTTCTGGATATATCCAATTAAGAAACAAAACGTGTTTACTTGAGGATTAAGTCGACTTAATCCCCAAGTCACTCGTTTTTTGTTAGTAACTCTCCCTATGAAAGGAGAGCTCACCCCACTCATTCTTTACACCGAAATTCACAGTTGATGCTTCCTGTGCTTTTCCTCTCTTCTCCCTTTGACTTGTGTTAACGAGTCATTCTACTCCTTTATGTTCCTTTCGGTTTCGAATAAGAGAGGCTACATACCGTATTGAGTGGTCTTAATCGAAACGATTAAACCATACTACGAGGTGTATATCTCGAGCGATCATACACTGTGCAGTGTGTAATCGTAACAGTGATCTGAGCTGTTTTATCCTGGAGACGGCGTGGTTGTTAGTCTACCTTGCACAAACTTGGATAGTGCCGCGAAACGTCTTAAAGAAAGCGACCTGGTCGTGACTCACCCCGGTAATTCCTTTGGTAGTAGTTTTGATTTTAAAACACTAAAACAACATCCACCTCCGCGAAAGATTTAGAATATTCACCCTTCCATAACTGTATCTAGATAATTCTAGTCAATTGAATCATCCGCCTTTTCAAAGTCAACTTTGAAGAGCAATAATTCTTTCTTCAAATTTCTAGCTTCATCAACCACCTAAATAGTAACAAGAATCCCTTCTAAAATCTATCAATCCTGAACAAAAGCAAACTCATCTGGGGATATCACACTACCAATAACACTTCTTAATCCAAAAGTGATTGAATGCTAACAAGTGATCTAATGCATTTATTAAGAAAACTAAAAGTAGAAAATTGTATGTGATCACTTGTAACCACTGCTAATTAGATCGGATTGTATTTTGGATTTCTTTTTCAAAATTGAATCAAACTAAATTGCATAGATAAATATAAATACTTATTTATTTATTAGTATATATTTGTTGTTAGAGTTTAACTATCTTATACAATATGTATGGACCAAAAATTACAAGTGTTCTAACAAAATAAGAAGAAAAAAATTATATTATGTTTTCATTTTAAAATATATAATCCAATATGTTAAGGAGAATTTGGCTAAATTGAAGAGAGGATATATGAAACTTTTTTTTTTCCGAGGGAAGGATAGATGAAACTTAAATCCATAAAAAATACTGTCTAAATCAAAACCTCTCATACTAAATATATTAATTAAAGAAGCAAAAGGAAAAGCCATAAAAAATAATGTCTAAATCAAAGCCTCTCATACTAAAAATATTAATTAAAGAAGCAAAAAGGAAAAGAAAAGAAGAAAAAGGAAAATAAAAACATAAAACATGAAAATTGGGTGTTGAACCCATGACCTTGGTAATACCAGCATGCAATTTTACCAATAAGCTGCTTCAACAAATCTATTACATTTCTCACGTTATATGTATTTAATATTTATTTACTGGGCTATAATTTTTTTTATTGAGACCCATACCTTGGGGAGGCCCAGCTCCATTGAGCTGTTTGCATCCCCTAGGGGTCGGGCCTGTCAACAATGTCCATTATTCTTGTGTCTCCATGGTTGAGACAACCATTAATTTGGTTTAGATGATTGTTCAAGTCAGACAATGTAACATCAATACACACCCTTAACAAATTGGATTTCCCTTTGTTGTAGTACATTGCAACTAGCTAAGTGTGCATATCTAATGGACAAGTGTTCATCATCATCTCGTTCAATCCCAAGTCTTTTTACCCTCTTACAACAGTGACAAAAACCACTAATCCTAAGTCTCCAATTACATTTTTTCGTCTCAAGTACTTCCAAATTTGGGCACTTTTGGATCAACATACAATTATCCTTTGTGACTACAATGGCATAAAGGAGATCCAATTTTTTTTAGTGAAACTGCATATGGAATGCTATTGTCAATTCATTCTTTCCAATGTATGTTAGACCCAATCGGCGTAACTTTGTTGGCAACTTTACTACAAGCATATTTCAAGTTCATCATTGTATAGAGTGCAATATATTGTATATATTCCAAGGTTCGTAACCTTTTTCAGTCAGAACCGGTTATTTATATAGACATGAAGTTTGATTACCGTTGCTGAAGAAATCTCTGTCTTTGAATGTCGTGATCTTCTTGATTAATTGTAGTCAACGAATCAACCATTCATTTCCATCAATGATGGTCTTAATGAATTTTACTCATTTGCAGTCATAACAAAGTTTCCTTTCTTAGCAAAGAGTCATTGCATGCATCAATGACGTGTCTTTGAGTCAGACGCTTGGTATAAAGGATCTCATGTATTGACGCTTGAACCACATAGCGTCGACTTTCACATAGCCTGACCTTGATCTTGATACAAAGTCTTGACTTTATCTATGACACAGAGTTTCACTTCAAGGTCCATGGCATTGACCATAGCCCACATCATTGACTTGGTCCAAAGACAGAACTTCATTTACTTAGAATTTCCCGTACAATTGTGTTTGTTTATCATGATAAAAATCACTTCTTAAAAAACAATCTAGTTTGTTTAGATACAAATATATAACATAGTTTTTTTGTTACCATATTCTCTCCATCTTTTGATATTTACTTTCTCTGTTATTTAAAAAAATATATTTTATTTTAAGTTACTCTTAATAACTTCTCATTTGAAGTTGTTTTTAGATTTTTTTCAGTTTTTTTTTTTAAACTACAACAAACACATACCATACTCTTTAAATTATTGTTTTTTTTATATGTAAAATGAAGCGATTATGTTTCTTAAAAAAGTTATAACAAACGGTCTCATGGGGCCCGTTTGTTACTAATTAAAATAAAAATGATTTATAGATATTTTATGATCACAATCTATTTTCTGTTTGTTTATCGTAATAAAAATCATTTTTTTAAAACATAATTTAGATTGTTTTGGATACAACTATATAAAAGATTTTTTTTTGTCAAATGATTAAAATGGACATAATTGTGTCAAATGATTTTTTTTTTGTTGTCAAATAATTGAGTAAAAATATGTTTCATGTGTTTTTACTTGTAATTAGAGAAAAATTAATATAACTATACCCTCCGATCTCTTTTATAAGCAAAAATTCACTTTTTAGATTCATTCATTAAATGATTTATGGTATATAAAATAGACTATATACATCATTTATTGAATGAACCTATAAAGTGATTTTTTGTTTATAACAGTGACCGAAGGGTGTATAATATAACTAATTTTTATTCGAGGCATAGAAAACATTAACATCATTTCTCTTCAATTGAAATATTAACCTCTTGTGAATATAATCACTTGTAGAGTAACCAAATTACAATGAAACATTCTAAAAAATAAAATAATTGGACAAAAATTGGGGAATGAATATCGTACAAAAAGCCAACAACATTGAACAACATTGTTGGGTACAACATGCCAACCAAAACAAAATAGTTTCCCCTTAATTTGTCTTTGCAATTGTGTGTCTCTAATATCCAATTCAATTTGTTTAGCTCTTTTGATCAGGGTGGTATGGGCGTATAAATGCAGAATTCATCTGCCAAACCTTGAGAGAGGCAGTGACATTGGTTTCAATAGCATTGTTGAATAAGAACAATCTTGCAGCTCCATAAATTGCCCTTGTTGGATAAACTCGTGATGTTATACATGTTCTTCCACCTTGAGCAAAGCTTTCAACTATAGAATGGTCCACCTAAATTATAATAACAAAGATTTAAGTCCATTAATTAATGTGGATGATATGCATGTAAGACATGTACTCATAATTTTGAACAAGGCTCAACTTACCAATATCCTTAAGGACAATTTTTCTCCTTCAAGTACTGGAACCACACTCCCATAGATTTGTTTATGAACATCATTTGCTAGAGAAGACCTACAAAATTAGTTTAACTAAATCAACATTGAATTTCTTCAACAAATATAAAAGGCAACATAACTTCAAGTTCAAAAAACATAATTCCCGAAATGTATTTGGTCTATTTTGACTAAATACATTTGACTTTTTGCTTATATTTAAGACTTAGACGGAGAAAGCGATTAGTTAAATACCTTGATTGATCGGAGCAAATAGAAGTCTTAAGCTTTCCATCACTTCCTTTAACAACATAAAAGTACACCGGAGTGTACTCAGAAAGAGCACCATCTGCCAAAACATAAAGACCAAAAGGTCCTAAGGCACCACGTTTAGAAGCTCCACCACTAGTGCTACACTCATACTCCACATTGGATTGGGCCGTTTTGTCTAGAGCTTCCTTGTCTATCTCAAATTCAGCTAAAATATCCAACTGTTGCAATCACAAAAAAATTGTTAAAACGTTATGCAACTAAATTTTGAATTTAGCCATGTCTTCTTAGATTGATAATGTGAATACAAACCTGTGTGGCAGTTTCAATATCTAGTGACACAACTGACCCTGGCTTGACCTTCAAGTTTTTAAATTCATTGTTTTTCAATCTCAAACTTTCAACTTCTGCAACAGGCCATTGAAGTAAGTTGCTACCAGTCTTCTTATCAAGCTTCACAATTCTTGGAATGCTCTATACAATTTAAAGTTTAACAATATTAAAACATTAGCACAAAAGAAAAACTAGTATATGTAAGTTGTGAAATTTCAGTTAAAACATGGGCTTTAAAAAAATATTTTAGGCGGAAAACAAAATTACAACGAGATAGATAGATAGATAGATAGATAGATTCGGTATACCTGAACTGAAGCCCAACCTTTGGCGACATCAGCATATTCGCTATCAGATTCTCCAATCCATCCCCACAACACTCTCCTATCCTTTTTCTGATCATAAAATGTCTTGGAAGCATAGAATATACCATAATCATACCTAAGTCCAATACCAACATCATTTTTCAAATCATCTGCTGTGAACTTAACCTTCTTCTCATCATAAGTTCCCAATGAATAGTAATCATGTCTATCATCATCCAAGCTCACCTTCATCACATGCTTAACCTCCTCCCCATTAACGGAAGTATCCAAGCCATTTTCAGACTTCATAGAAACAGGGAAAAAGTCCACACACTCCCACATACCGGTGCCAGGAACAGCATTAAGCAAATCCTCTTTACGCTCATAGGTCTTGAAGTCCACTGTGTCATAAACCAATGCAACGCCAGTTTTGTTAATCTTGGAGCCTATGGTGATTCTCCATTTTCCTTCAGAAGTGAGCCAAGCAGTTGTTGGGTCGCGAAAGTCCTTAGGAAGAATGCCTGGTGGAGGGACAAGAACCGGGTTGGAAGGGTATTTGATCCAATCCACAAGGAGAGGGTCATTGAGATCAGCAGGGTATGCAAGGTTTTGGACTTGCACTGTTTCATTGGTTGAACCGGTATATAACATGATGACTTGACCGTCAGGTAAGATGGTAGCAGAGCCTGTCCAAACACCGTTACTATCGTACCATTGATCCGCCACCATTGCTAGTGGAAGATGAAGCCAATGGATCATGTCCCTTGACACAGCATGTCCCCAAACTATATCTCCCCAAACTGCACCATTTGGATTGTATTGGTAGAAAAAGTGGTACCATCCCTTGTAATACATAGGACCTGAAATGCATAAATTTCCCCATACATGTCAATAAATTGTTAATTGCTGGATTATTACTATTTTAAACAACTTAAAAATATATTGGAACTTGGTATAAAGGATATTGTTGGATTGTGTGCACAAACATGATTCAACACCAAGGAAAACATGTAGTCACATCTCAAACATCCAATGAAGATTATACCACTTGTACTTGAGAACAGTTGCGGGTTCATAAATTTTAATAAGCAGGGGCAAGATCGTATACTAAAATATTATTCATTTAACCATTTTCAACACTATCAAAAATTTATGTATTTATGTACGTGACAAAATAAGTATTCAATAATTTTTTTTCACATTGTTGTACACTTAATTATATATAAATACTACTATCCAATAATGTTTAGTGGAAACAACACATCAATTTAGAAGGAAAAAACAAAATAACTAATTACAAAATGCAATATATACAAAACTAGCTTGAATGGTTCAATCTTGGTTCTTCTCACACCAATTTTTAGCTTGTTCTATCTTTTACTTTTCTCATGGTATGACATTTCAATTTCCTCATTTCCTCCTCTATCGTAAATTTTGTTCTATTCTCAAGTGTGCGGTGAGAAATATTTTGTGACCCAAAAAAAATTCGTTTTCCAAAATCTGATATAGTTGGCAATATGACCAAAATGAAACTTTGGAGTGTTCTGGTTGGACAAGTATTGTCGTGAAAAATAAAAAAAAAGAAAGATACAAGAAAATAAGATAAGTGATGTCATAAGAAAGACAATTTTAAAAAAGAAAAAATAGGTGTAAAAAATTAAAAGCACGTGAGAATAAAGACTGGCTCCTTAATCCAAAATTGTTGAACTTATGCCTGTGGTCATTAATTTTGTGGGGATGACATAATTTATGGTGTTTTTTAAAAAAAAAAAAAATACACAATATATGGTCTAAAAAAAAAAAGCAATCCCCATTGTAGACCCCGTTGAGCTGTATTTGGGTCCTACCATTTGAATGCTATTATTTCTTTCTTTCCTTTTTGGTACATTACGAAAAGCTATGATTTCTTACAGCGGTCAATGTAATCCAAAAATCATGATCAAAAAATAAGATTCAATCCTCAAATAAGAAAATGATTAAACAAAAAAATTAGCAATGAATTAAAATGAGTTAGGATGAATTAAAGGAGAAAAAGCATAAGTGTCTCTTACCATTAGGATCTGAAAAAGAGCAAAGTAGCAAACCAGATTCCACCATCATTCCAAGCCAGCATTACAAAAAACAGAAAAAAAATTAGCTTGAGATAAAAGAGAAATGGTGTTAATGTTGTACACAACTACTTATCATGAATATTCAAAGTTGTCACAAAGTTTTATTTTATTTCAATTCTAATGAATCATTCCAGCAAGGCAGACATTATCTTTTTGACGTAATCCAGCAGGAATGTTTCTAACTCAATATAATAGTAATTCAATTATCAATAATAATTAAAATATAATAGAACAAAGAATAATGATCTAATTTGATCTCTCTCATAATTTTCTAGCAGCCTAACAAAAATTAATACTAAAATTTATCATAACATTTTCATTAAGAGGATAAATCAGTTTCATCGTTAATTTTGATTACCAATTGCAAATGCCATCTTCGTTTCTTTTCACTGTTTTCCTTTTTGTTGATTATAAAATCATTTTCCCAACAAAACTTCAATCCCTGATGCTTGGAAAGGCACGATTAATTTACGTGAAAAATAAAGTACCTTTTAAACTACTTTGATTTAAAATGAAATCTACTTTGTCAACTTTATTTTTCTCATAAACTCCATTATCCCCGATTAATCACATCTCTAAAAAGTACTAAACAACATGGACGTGTGAGTTGAAAGATCAGATTCAAATTCTGATAAACTAGAAAGTATGAGACCGTTGATGCGCATGGTTTAAATTATTTGGCAAAAACAAAATGAAAACTAAAAGCATGGAATTACCATTCATCCAATTCTTCTCTGGTTGAAAATGAAAAGCTGTTCTCTGCCACGACAACATGGTATTGTTCCATGGAAATGATTCAGTTTCTCCAACCTTATTGGCCTCGAAGAGAAAAACATTTGACTTCTCCGACACACCAGCTGAAACACTTGGTGAAACAACCATGTTTGGTTTGGTTTTTTCATGGGATAAAATCGAAGATGACGCATGAGGGACACTAACGTTGTCGGAAGCATTGTAGCCACTAAAGGCTATAAGAGAAGCAAGTAAAAACAATCCACAAAAAATGAGAAGAAGCTCCTTACGGTTGTTGTTATTGTGGGGCCCATTTAGGAGAGGAGTATAGGGAGAGTCGTTGTTTCTCATGGTGGATGAAGAAGAAGAAATGAAAAAAGAGAGAAATGAAAGATGAGATTGGGTGAATCACGGGTAAAGTGCAAGTTTATTGAAATGGTTGTGACACATTGGCAATGTATTTATATATGTAGGCGTATGACTGAGTCCCACAGTCTGGATAGATCAATTGAACAAACAAGGACGTCTACTTCCCACATGAAGCATGAGGAAGGGCTATTGGAAGGGAAGAGTGGGCCCAATAAGGGGGGGTTAGATTGTGAGACATTACATCAATAATTGAAGTTGGCTGCCCTACAACTTTTATTGTTTTCTAGAGTTGGGATGAATAGGATTTCAAGGTTCATCTGAATTAAGATAGAATTTAAGTTCGTAAGATGGTGACAAATTTAGTTTTCGATTATTTACTATTGAGATTCACACATAAGCGGTGAGAGTTAAACTTGCGTCTTTGTAAGATATGAATTAACTCTTTTTTAAACGGAATAATTTTAGTTGGCGGCCCTACAATTTTCCAATGCAATCATTTGTGACTCTAGTTATTGTTTGTTTTTGCTGTCCAAACTGTTTCTCATTGGTTCTCAATTGTTTATTTTTAATTGAGAATATGCACCTTTACATGAGTCATGAGAATCACAAATTGTTGCTTAATCTTGGGAATAGATCCTTTCTTCAATGGAATCTTACCCAGTAATTTACTAATGTTGCATGGAGATCCCTGAGAATCAAAGAATCCGGAATTTTACCGGACATTCTCCGGTAAAAAATCTACCGAAGAGGATTTGTTTATGTATAATCTCTATATAGGACATTAATATCCGTGTATGTATATACAAGTAACTGTAATTTCGAGAGTATAACAATTATATATCAAAAGAAGAAATGCTATATATAGTGAAACTCTTACGTGAAATCTCATTAAATATATTTTATTTTAAAAAGGAAATGATAAAACCGCTTTGATGACCTAAATTTTGGATTTCGCGGAAAAAACACTCTAGTGGCGCTAAGTTGTAATCGCTTCGTGAGAAATTCTCCCGCGCTATTTAGCAGTATTGTATAAAAAAGTATTTGCACATTAATTCAATCATAGTACAAAAGGTATTTACACATTAATTCAATCATAAAATCATTTGGACTTAATTTATATTCATAATGGTGTAAATGTTTTTTTTACAGGTGAATACAATCAAATAATACAAATATCATACTTCTTTAGACTAGTTCTTAAAATTTCTATAAAAAATATCAATTTGATGTTATTTGAATTGATATATGTGTCAGAAAATTTTACACCATCTATACATGAAATTCAATCATAAAATAAGTATTTTTAATTTAAGTAAATAATTCTTAATTGAAGAAATGTAAATATTAATTGAAAGCATTTAGAAAAGAATAAAAGCTAAGCTTAATTGGAGTTCATCAAAAAGTAATTATCTTCTAGGTGCCAGCTTTATATAATCGAAATGGACATAGTTTAAGTCCCTGCTTAAAAATTTATTGGTGCTTATCTTATCGCTTTTCAAGATAATCAACGAAAATATAATGTTCATGTAAGCATAATTCAAAGAATGAATTATTTAAACGTGAAAAAATAATATGAATTATTTAATTATTTACTCTATTTGTTGATTAAATAAATGAAAAAAGAAGTTAATTTTACTAGCGTATTTTTCTTACTTACCATGTTATTCATTGGTGCAAAGTTTTCATCAACGTTTAATAACAATTAATCTTTATCGTAAAATCTTGAGGTATAAATTCTCTCCTCTCAATCGAACTTTTTGGATACGCAATCGAACCCCTAACCATGTACTCATGATTGCACTTAGTCATACAATGGTGCGATACATGACATTAGACAATCCAATTGTGACATATGGCAAAATGTGTTCTCTCTCTTACGACCTCTTATGTTTTTTCATAAAAAAAATATGTTTTGACACATGTCACAATTGGATTAGTCAATGCCATGTTACATTTTTGCCACTATGTCACTAAAGTGCAGTTCATTTACTCAAAGGGGTTCAAGTTTCTTACCACTTGAATAAATTCATTGTTAAGGTTAATTTTGATTTTATATATTTGATTTAATATAAAGATTTTGTTAAGCCTTGAATTAATATAATGTTTTTATTTTTTGAGGAATTGATTTAATATAAAGTTTTTTTTAGGGATGATTTAATATAAAGTTGTAATATGTGTATGTAGTTTTCAAAATGAAAAATAAGATATGATTTAATAATTTAAAGATACAAATCTGAAATTTAATATATTCTCTTTTTTTTTCCCTCAAACAAATTATTCACTTTTTTTAAAGTAAAAAGTTTAATAAATTCACCTGGTTTATACAATAAATGTCATTAAAGATATTTCAAATTGTCAAATTGTTTCTAATTTTTTGTGATTTTTTTTTGTTGCTATAGTATAGGTTATTTTGTTTCATACACAAGAATTCGGAATCGTGCTATTTTTAAATATAAGTGTGTTGGTGCTTATTAAACAATAGGCATACTATTTACAAAATTGATAAATAAATGAAGTAGTATGCATGAGTTCTTGTTATAAGTCCAAAAATTTGTCTCCAATATTGTACATTAAAGAAATCAATAGGTAAAAAAAAAATTACTCTAAAAGTGTAAATGAATTAAATCATTTCTAATATAGGAGGAAGGATTAAAAATAGTATAGGAAAATTATACTCGATTATTTTGATACGTTCTTAAACATGTATTTTTCTTAACTCAAAAAAATACCAAAAAGAAAAGAAATCACTATGACCTATTCACGGCACAAGATGTTGTTAGACGCAACCACAACTTCTAAGATGGTATCAGAACCTCTTCATTATTTGTTGGATCATCTGCTATCATTTCCGCTATCAGCCCACCCATTATTTATTTCCACGCTCTAGATTTCCAGTCTTAGGTGTAAGGGGGTGTGTTAAAGAGCCTCACATTGGATAAGAGATGATATGACAATGTGTTTATAAGTGGAAGTAATCCTTACCACACAAACCAATTTTATAGGGTTGTATTAGACCCAACACGATTTCTAAGAGAATAGAAAGAAAAGTTTATAAAAACAAAGACCTACACCAAACCAACTGACAAAAGTAAATCAAAACAAAGACCTACACCAAACCAACAAACAAAAGTAAATCACAACTCTACCCAACCAAATATAAATCAACCCAACAAGTTCATAGTTATTTTGGTTCGTGAATATGTATCGAATAACTACAATAGTCTATTAATGTATTAAAATTTTAAAATTGTTTTTGATTATGTATTATGTTAGTTAGAATTGTCTTTTACGTTAAAATGTTCCTTAATATTGTTTTACCAGCTCTTCATTCTACTTACTTGTTGTCATATTCGTCTTTATAAATATTTACTTATCTTCATATAAGTCCTTATATAAAGGGTTAATATCAACAATGAGAAATCATTTTAATATCAAATGACTATTTTAGCAAACGAAATACACAATAAAATATTATTTTAAAATTTTAATACATCCATAGATTTTTATGACTACAAGACAAAGACAAAGATGACAATTGAAGACACACTAAACACACACAAGTGGTTGTGTCTTACACTCACTGCCCAACAAACAATTCATTTTTTGCTCTTCCACATAGATGAAATGAAATGCAAGCTAACCAAACAGGGGCGGATCTATGCCTAGTGAGACGGGGGGCTCTTGTTCCCAAGGAACAAAAACTTGAAAAATGTCAAATTATTTATAATTTTGTCTGCACAAAATAGTTGTGCGTCTATAAATAAATATGTTTATAAATTAATAAATGCAGAAAATTATAAGAGATACAATAGAATCCATTGATATTAATTTAGATACACTGTAAACAAATGCCAAGCATTACTAAGTGTGAAATTATAAATGATAATAGTAATTGAAATAAGAGCGTTGTTGTACAGCACGACAAACTCTACACACGAAAAGCAGCACGACATGTTGAATTGCATCCAATTTGCTTAAATAATGGATTTTTTTTGGTTATTGATGCTTTTGTATATTGTAGTAATAACCGACATTCATAACCCACTTCCAATATTAAATTATATACAAATGTAGTAGTATATATTAAAAAGGCAATTTCTATGGTACACTCAAAAAATTCGAGTGTACCGGTACACCCATATTTAAATTAATAGTTTAATGAGTTATTTTTTTTAGAAAAAAAGTATTTTCTATCATTTATAGTTATAATAACTAAATTTAATTTCTCAAAAGTATCGGCAAAGCAAAATTCAAATCTTTGTGGGTGTTATTACTCTTCCCTTCAATTTGCATGGCTGATGGCTTAGTCCGTTCACCATATTGGGCATAAGCTAATTTTCCTTTCTTTGTATTCTCTTTTTCAGTTTTGTTTCCCTTTGTAAATTTTGTACAGACCTTGCCGTTTTTCCTCGTCACTCCTTGTGTGAGGATTAACGCTTTTATGTGGTAATATATTTCATTTTAGCCTCTTCAAAAAAAAAAAATCTTTGTGGGTGTTTCATCATTTTAGCACATACTTTTGACCCTCCCTTAAATAATATCATTCACATTTAAATTATAAAGAAATGAATTAATTTTTCTTAAATGGTGGTTCAAAATTAATATATATCATAAAAATATTTATTTATGTTAAAATAGATTAAAATATAGTGCATATTTAATTATTAAGGGAGGGTGTTATATTTCAAGCATCTTATAAATGAGATGGGTATAAATTTTACTTTTCAAGGGAGGAGAGTGTATATTTCAACATAAAAGAGATAATAATGTAATTCAAACATCTTTGAGGGGAGGGGAATGTTATTTACTCTATTTTTTTATACGGAAATATTATGAAATATTGTCATACTTAAAAAAAATTGGAATATTTTCTTGCGCTCACCATAAAGTGTTTATGGATCTGCCACCGTAACCAAATTAATTTCACGTATCACCCTCCGACATTCTTTTTTATATCTTAAACAAGTACTTTTTTTTTTTTTTAGGAATCTTGCACAAGTACTTGTAATTTATATTTATCGAAAAATTACACATATATCTTAGATTTGTTTAAATGATACATGACACATACATACAACTAAGTGATTTCAATTTTTTTCATTGAGGTGCTAGTTTAGTGGTAAGGCTTAGTCTTATAATCTTAAATTACTGAGTTTAAATCCCTTCGAATTCGATTATAAAATAGTCGTTAGTGACACTTTAAGAATTTCTCCTTCTCTAACTTTAAAAAAAAAACTAAGTGATTTGATTCAAGTGATTATTGCACTGTAGTTTTTTTTTTTAAGAAACTAAAATAAATTATATAAAATATTGCACTGTAGTTAAAGATGAATTTTTCAAAATAAGTTAACAAAACTAGAAGAGGTGTTACTTTGTCTTATTTCAAAAAAAGAAAAAGAGGTGTTACTTTGTCTAAAAAATAAAATTAGAAGTGTTACAATCTTCCATAATAATAATGTACATTATTGTACCAAAAAAAATAAAATAATGTACATTATTATTAATATACCAATAATAATGAACATTATTGAATACAATAATTTGTAAGTATAATGTGCATTATTTATTTCTTTTAAAAATAACAATGGTCAATATATGCACGAGGGTCAAATTCAGACATCCTTCAGTATATTTAGCAATCAGTTTCTGTTTGATTATAGTTGGTGAACTATTTGATGACAAATGTATGTAACCTTGCCGAGTCAGACAGTCCTCTCATTTCAGCCACCTGCCACATTTCAATTGCATACAATATTCAAAATAATTATTGTAAATTGCCAGAGCCAACACACATTGTCGTGGCATTTTTATTTACCAAATATTCATGTGTCACAAGTTTTAATTACACCATATAAACTCAAGAATTTTGAGATGAAGTGGACCAAAATATTTCATTTTTTATGTGGCTAGTACCGTCCCACCTCTCCCTCCAATAATGTTCCATTATTTCACTACATTATTGACAACGAAACAAAACAAACAAAACCAAAACCATGATCCAGATCATTACGCTTTGTTGTTCTTGTGAATTGTGATTACATTTTTAGTCATGAAGATGATGTATCTCCTACCTAGTTTAACATAGTGCATGTTATTTCCACATGCAACGCCGAGTGGTGCTAAGAGGTTCCACATGCCCTATATGATAGGACATTTTGATATGATTATATTCTTCAATTATGTTTGATACATCTTTCCTATTTGATTTGAGCTAGCTAATCACCGCAATTTTATGAACTTGTCAGTATTTTTGTTTTATTCATTCATGATTTAGAAGGAAAATACTAGAGTAGAGACACTAGAATCCAATTATCCATGTTAATTGCTAAGCAAGCAAACAAACCAAGATCAAACTGCAAAGATCCGAATAGTAATTGAACAACAGAGGATATATATAACAAGAGTATCCCATCTAAAGAAAATTAAACAAAGTGATGGTACAAAAAACCAGGTGATTTTTTATATTAAACTTGAAGCACCGTCCTAGTGTATAATTCATCACATATAAAAAATTGTAATAATTTTGAAGAGTAAAATCATGATACTCATAGATTTAAACCATTTCTCAGATTTCAGTGTGCCATCACTCAAAGGTGTATAGAGTTGTGTTTTATATTATTTAAGAAAAAAAATCATATAACCAACATGGTGTTCACATACTTACGGTGGCGGAAACTTTCGTGGCTACGGTTCACCCGAAAAAATTAAAAGAATCAACAACAATAGGTTCAGTTTGCAAGGTTTTAAATAATTTTATGAAGGTTTTAGTTTTCGGCATATCTAAATTTGAATAAAGTGGTGGAGTGGCCCACTTGAAAAAATTTAAAAAAATTTGAAATAAAAAATTAAAATCATAGGTCAATTTTGAGGGTTTTTAAATATTCTTCAACAGTTTTAGTTTTCAGAGGTTCTAAATGTGGCATACACGATTTTTGTCATGCTTATACTTAACTGGTTAACGGAGGTTTACATATCTTCAAATTTACGGGGATTTCAATCCTCCATTATAGCGTCGTGTCAACTGAAAATTCTTTTAATTAACAATTGTACAATTAAAAAAAACAGTTTCATAATTTATAACAGTAGTAAAATATATAATTCATTTTTTGAGATAATTACTTAAATAGTCTTTCTAGTCCCCGTAAGCTTAGATCAATTGATAGGGAAATTGCATTATATACGTAAGGGGTCAAAGTTCGAACCCTGAACAACCCACTTATTCACTTTTGTGAGGTGAATTTTTAGCCACTAAACTACTTATTATGATATACATAAAGTCTGAAAATGGCCTATGTAAAAAATAAAACATAGATTCTACCTCAAAAATTGATGATTCTTCTTATTATTTTGGTTCTAGTGAAACTCAATCACACAGGTCGCGTTGACGTGGTAGAAAATCTTGTCATGTGGCAAAGTGGTTGTTTGCCATGTATCTTTTTTATGACGTGTCAAAAAACAATTTGCCTCATAATTTGTTTTTTCTAAGAAATCTCTCTTTTTTTCTAGCATTAATTGAGGGGCTGAACTAAAGAAAAAATATATAATTTTCCCCCTGGAAATAAAGTCCATAAAGGTGACAGTGAGGAGAATCTTTTTCATAATTTTAATAGGAGAAATGATATTTGTGCAACTCTCCCTCCATCTTATAATTATTGTCTCTTTAGCATTTTTTCTTTTTTTCAAAATAATTGTCACTTTACAGTATCAATGCAACATTTATTATTTTTCTATTATTATACCTTTATTTGTTAAATTCAATCCAACTTAACTACACTATTTAACTACAATTAATAAAGATGTTTTAGTAAATGCAACTAATTTTGTCATTGAAATCAACGTAATTAATCATTTCCTTAATAATCGTGCACAAATTTTAAACAAGTAATATTATGAGACATAGGGAGTGCTAGAGAAGTGTGTTCCATCGGAAAAAAATTATATATGTAGTGTGGAGACATTAATTTACTTTATGTGGGGTCAATTTATCAAAACCACACATTATTTTTCACCAAAAAGCTGAAATTGTTATAAGAAATTAATAAAACGTGTGGAGACATTAATTTACATTATGTGCGGTCAATTTATCAAAACTACACATTATTTTTCACCGAAAAGCTGAAATTGTTATAAGAAATTAATAAAACCTAAATTATCCAAGAATTATAGTCTTGATATTTATTTTGAAATATCTATCTATAATATCAACTTATAATAGCAAGGGTCAATTATCTATCTAAATGTCAGCTTAGAATAGCAAAACAAAAAAATTCATATATGTAATAGTGGTAAATTTAATAGTATAAATATGATACTTTGATTCATGTAAAAATACACTATTTTGAGAAATCTAAACATATCATACTTTCTTCTCTCTTGATTTCTTTAGTTTGATAAATCCTAACACTATATATTATTTGAAGTATTATATAATTAAAGTAGTAATTTATATTATCTTATTAGTTCATTAATATCTATTTAAATATATAAATCTTTATAAGAAATTACTCATTATTGGTTTTCTAAATAAATTAAGTAGGGTCAGCTGCCCCCATTTCTCACCATGCATATTCGTCCCTGAATACAGTCACCAAACGATATACTCCCTCCGTTTCTATTGGTTTAGTAATTCAGTTTAGTTAGAATTAGTCTTATCTTTGTTTAGTAGTTTGTTTAGAAACTTGCACTTGAAGTAACTAACTCAAGTTACTTGCATGTGATGTAATAAGTTTGTTAGGAGTTTGTTTCAATTTTGTTACATCACTTGATGTATATATACTTCATCACTCTTGTAAATAATTAGTTCAATTCATTCAATAAAAATTACACAAGTTTTTTATTCATATCTCTCTCTCTCTCTCAAAGAAACCATAGAAACCCTAGAATCCCAATTCCATCTTCTTCAATTGAACAGAGTTTTAAGTGTTGGTTTCATTCAATCTTTATATGTTGTTCCATCAAATTGGTATAGCAGAGCCTGGTTCGTTCACTGTTGTTAGAGAATCCGTGAAGAATGGCAACTCATAACAACAATATTCTTGCGCATCTACCAGTCTTTGAAGGCAAGAACTTTGATCAATGGATCGTGAAGATGAAGGTGATCTTCAGGTTCCAGGATGTAGTTGAACTGTGAATGAAGGCATACCAGCACTTGCAGCGAATGCAACTGATGTACAACAAGCAGCACACAAAGATTTGAAGAAGAAAGATGGTAAAGGTATGTTCTTGATGCATCAGAGTGTAAGCAATGAGATCTTTGAGAATATTATGCATTATGAAAGTGCAATGGAGACATGAGATGCACTGGAGAAATTGTATGCTGGGGATGGTAAACTGAAGAAAGTGAGGCTTCAAGCTTTGAGAAAACAGTATGAAGTATTGACAATGGAAGAAGATGAAATTGTTAGTCAATACTTTGATAAAGTAATCAATCTTACAAATCAGATGACAAGGAATGGTGAAACTGTCACTGATGTAATGAAGGTTGAAAAGGTTCTCAAAACCTTAACATCAAAATTGATCACATTGTGGTGGTTTTAGAAGAATCTAAGGATTTAAATTCTATGAAGATAGAAGAACTGCAAGCAAGTCTTGAAGCACATGAATTAAGGTTGATTGATAGGAACAGAGAATGAGGAAAAAGTGTATCATCTGATCAAGCTTTGCAAGCTCAGTATGAGAAGAGAGGAAAATTCAAGAAAGGGAAGAAACCCTGGAATAATCAATCTCATAAGGATGGTGAAGGTTCGAGCAAGAATCAAGAAAAGAATGATGCAACAAAGTCTGATCAGAAGAAGAAGAAAGATAAGAGGGATATTCAATGCTATAATTGTCAGAAGATGGGACATTATGCATTTGAATGTAGATCAAAGAGAGTGCCAAGGAACAAAGATGAGGCACAATTTGCTCAGAATGAAGGTTCTGATTCTGAAGAAGTACTCTTGATGGCAACAATAAAAAAGGAATAAGAAAGAAGTGATGAATGGTACTTAGACACTGAGTGTTCAAATCACATGACAGACAAGAAATCTTGGTTTTCTGAATTAGATGATTCAGTCAATAGAAAAATAAGATTTGCATACAATAGTATAGTTTGTGCATTTGGTATTGGGAAAGTACTGATTCATAGGAAGGATGGCAAGAAAGCTTGCATCACTGATGTGTTGTATATACCAAACATGAGAAGCAATCTCATAGTATTGGTCAATTACTGCAAAAAGGTTACACTATGAAGGTGGAGGCACAAACTATGAAGGTGTTTGATAGCAATAATAGGTTAATTTTGAAAGCTCCTCTTTCAAAACAAAGAACTTTCAAAATCAATATCAGTGTTATTGAAGATAAATGTCTGCTATCAGAAGTTAAGAGTGAAAACTAGTTATGGCATCAGAGATATGGGCATATCAATTTCAGGGACTTGAATATGCTTAGTGAGAAGAAAATGGTGCAAGGTTTACCAAAGATAAAGCTGCCTAATGAAGTATGTGATATGTGTTGCACTGGAAAGCAAGCCAGAAATTCATACAATGCAACAATACCATTCAATGCAACCAAAAAACTTGAGGTAATTCATTCTGATGTATGTGGACCTTTTGAAGTAAAATCAGTAGGAGGAAATAGATACTTTGTGATATTCATAGATGAATTTACCAGAAATTTATGGATTTACTTGTTGGCTAAGAAAGGTGAAGTATTTGGTGTGTTTAAGAAGTTTAAACTGCTAGTACAAAATGAAAGTGGTGAAGTGATTAGTAGGCTAAGAACTGATGGAGGAGGTGAGTATACTTCCACTAAGTTCAATGATTTTTGCTCATCAAATGACATAAATCATGAAGTAATTGCACCATACACACCTCAACACAATGGAATCTCAGAGTGGAAGAATAGAACCTTGGTAAATATGATAAGAAGCATGCTGAAACAAAAACAAATGCCTCATTACTTGTGGGGAAAAGCAGCTGCTACTGCAGCATATCTCATCAATAGAGGCCCCACAAAGAAGCTGCAAGACAAAACACCAGAAGAAGCATGGCGTGGAGTAAAACCAAGTGTTCAACATCTGAAGATTTTTGACTCATTGTGTTTCAAACATGTACCTGATCAACTGAGAAGAAAATTAGATGATAAATCTCAGGTAATGATTATGGTAGGATATCACTCAACTGGTGCCTACAAACTATATGATCCAAATAATAAGAAAATGATGTTCAGCAAAGATGTGAAGTTTGATGAAACAAAATGCTGGAACTGGAAAGACAAGACATCAAATGAGTTTGACAGTCACCTCTATCTATCTGATTCAGACACAGAAGAAGTTGAGACTGAAGAAAAAGAAGAAATTGTTGAGGATACAAATGAAGGAGATGCATGAGTTTCTAATAGGTCAACAAGGAATACTCAACCACCAAGCAGGTTGAGAGATTATGAGAGGTTTCCTGATCAAGCAGTCACAAATGAAGGTGATTTTGTGCAGCTGGCAATGCTTGTTGAAGCTGAACCAGTGTCTTTTGAGGAAGCTCTCAAACAAAATCATTGGAAGAAAGCAATGATTGAAGAACTAGACTCCATAGAAAAGAATGATACTTGAAGATTAGTTCAACTACCTACTAATAAGAAATACATTGATGTAAAGTGGGTTTTCAAGACAAAACTGAAGCCAGATGGTCAGGTTGCAAAATACAAGGCCAGGCTAGTTGCAAGAGGATTCCTACAAAAGTATGGTCAAGATTACTATGAAGTATATGCTCCAGTGGCAAGGATGGAAACAATCAGATTGATTGTTGCTATAGCAGTCAAGAACAACTGGTCAATGTACCAGTTAGATGTGAAATCAACATTTC